>Ga0335078_10000068_pt1 | contig 192923 bp, 169 predicted proteins | sample Lox_Sample_32_FD_206711 | JGI IMG/M metagenome (GOLD analysis project Ga0335078, IMG submission 206711) | Soil microbial communities from Loxahatchee National Wildlife Refuge, Florida, United States - Lox_Sample_3.2 | ecosystem: Environmental > Terrestrial > Soil > Wetlands | place: USA... | reverse complement strand
CTCCCCCACCAGCGCGTGGATCTCTCCCCGCCTCACCTGGAACGTCACCTTCTCGAGCGCTCGCACCCCAGGAAACTCCTTCGTGATGCCCCGCATCTCCAGGATGAACTCGCTCATGTCGCTCTCCCCACGCTCCTCATGGCTTCGCCGCAAATTCCGGAGGGCACGGCAAGGGCGGGAGAGAGTCCTCCCGCCCCCGACCCTGCGTGAGACCTTACTTCTTGTACACCTGCTCCTTCTTCAGGTAGCCGCTCGCGATGAGCATCTTGTCGAGGTTGTCCTTCGTCACGATGTAGGGGGTGAGCAGCACCGAGGGGATGTCCTTCTTGTTGTTGTTCACCACCTTGCCGCCCGTGTCGATGCTCTTGCCGTTGGCGAGGTCGAGCGCCATCTCGATGGCCTTCTTGCCGAGCTCGCGGGTGTCCTTGAAGATGGTCATGCCCTGCTCACCGTGGACGATGCGGATGGCGGCGGCAAGCTCGGCGTCCTGGCCGGTGATGGGGACCTTGACGTGCTGGGCTTCGAGGGCCTGGATGCAGCCGCCGGCGGTGCCGTCGTTCGGGGCGAGCACGGCGTCGACCTTGTTCTGGTTGGCGGTGAGCGCCTGCTCACACAGCTTCTGGGCTTCGGCGGGCTGCCAGTCCTTCACCCACTGGTCCATCACCACCTTGATGTCGCCCTTGTCGACGAGGGGCTGGATGAACTTCATCGCCCCTTCGCGGAACAGCTTGGCGTTGTTGTCGGTGGGGGAACCGGCCAGGACCACGTAGCTGCCCTTGGGCTGCTGCTTGGTAATCCACTCGCCCTGGAGCTCGCCCACCTTCACGTTGTCGAAGGACAGGTAGTAATAGTCGCCGGCGGAGTCGGTCACCAGCCGGTCGTAGGAGATCACCTTGATGCCGGCCTTGGTGGCCTTGTCCACGATGACCGAGGCGCTCGAGGCGTCGTGCGGCGCCAGGATGAGTACCTTCACGCCCTGCGAGATGAGGTTCTCGCACTGGGCCACCTGCTTCGCCGCGTCGTTATCGGTCACCTGCACGCGCAGGTCGACGCCCAGCTTCTTCGCTTCCGCCTGCATGGTGAGCTTGTCCTTCACCCACCGCTCTTCCCGCTGGGTCGGCAGGGAGAGGCCGACCTTGACGCTCGCCGCCAGTGCCGGCGAGGAGATTCCCAGGACGCCCACCACGCACGCCAGCACCTTCAAGAGTTGCCTTCTCATGCGGTACCTCCGTCTCGTTTGGTTTTTCGACCCGTCCCACTCGCTGCTCACCGCAAGACGGCCAGCTGGCCTCCCGGCTTCAGTCGTGTCGAAGACGAAAGCGGGGCGCGAACCGGGAGTCTGCTGGTCGCCGACTCTCTCGATCTCCAATTAAGTTCGTTTGCTGGACGAACTAAATATCACCGCGCGCCACCTGGCAAGGCAAAATCCTGGAATCGCCTCCTCGGAGAGCGGCGTTCCCGGTTTTGCGCGCGTCATTCCGCGATGTTATCGCGACGACGGCAAGCGATCCTTTTGGGTCTGCGCCCCCGCGCCGGATCGCATTGGCCTACCTTCACTCACCTCGGCGAGGCTCAAGAGCGGGGCTCGTGTGCAAGCCTATCTTCGGTGCCCGTTCTTGAATCCGCGTGCCTCGAGAATGAGTCGGGTTCGCAGGTCAAAAAGTCCCCGCTCCAGGCCGACCGGGTATTGGTGTGGGTTCACGAAGCGCTTCACCCCGGCGTGAAGATGGCCGAGTTCGTCCGCCGTCCGCTGGCGCGAGACAGGGAGTGGCGGCCTTCCGTAGACGAGCTTGCCCGCGCGAAGAACGGGGACGAGCAGGTCCTCGCCCGGCGTGCCGGCCGGGATCTCGCGCCGTCGCGTGTGGTCGAGGGGGTCGACGATCGTGCAGGGCGAGGGGAGCCCGCTCAGCTCGTCGTAGATGCAGTCGGCGACGTTGCCGCCCGAGGTCCGAAAGCGGCGCACCTGCAGGATGCCGGGGACGCTCGTCTTCGCGGAGAGCTCCGACAGCTTCACCCGGTGTACCCAGGCCCCGCCGGGCTTGCGCACGGCGCACAGCTTGTACACCCCGCCCATGGCGGCGTCGCTCGCCCCGGTGACGAGCCGCGTCCCGACGCCCCACACCGCGATGCGCGCCCCCTGCTCCTTCAGGCTTTCGATGATCCACTCGTCGAGCTCGTTCGAACCGAAGACCGGGGTGTGCTCGAATCCCGCCTCGTCGAGCAGGCGCCGCGCCTCCTGCGAGAGATAGGCGAGATCGCCCGAGTCGAGCCGAATGCCGGCGAGTTCCCCGCCGTGCGCCCGGAGCCAGCGGCCGATCTCGATGGCGTGCTCGACGCCCTCGAGCGACCGGTAGGTGTCGACGAGCAGGACGCAGTTGCCCGGCATGGCCTCGGCGAAGGCCCGGAAGGCGGCGCGTTCGTCGTCGAAGAGCATGACCCAGGAATGGGCATGCGTCCCCTTGACCGGGATGCCGTACAGCTTGCCGGCGAGTACGTTGGAGGTGGCGCTGCAGCCCCCGATGTAGGCGGCTCGCGAGGCGGACAGGCCGCCGTCAAAGCCCTGGGCCCTTCTCAGCCCGAACTCGAGCACCGGGTCCCCGCGCGCGGCGAGCGTCACCCGCGCCGCCTTGGTGGCGACGAGGGTGTGGAAGTTGAGGAGGTTCAGGATGGGGGTCTCGAGCAGCATGCAGGGGATGACCGGACCCTTCACCCGCACCAAGGGTTCCCAAGGGAAGACCGCCGTGCCCTCCGGGACCGCGTCCACGTCGATCTCGAGCTTCATCTGGCGCAGGTGCTCGAGGAAGCCCTCGGTGAAGAGGGGCTGCCCGCGCCCGTCGCACTGCGCGGCAAGATAGTCGAGGTCGGATGGGTCGAAGCGATAGTCCTCGAGATACTCCACGATGGGATCGAGGCCCGCCGCGATGGCGAAACCGCCTTCGAAAGGACTCTTGCGGAACTGGGCCGAGAAGACCGCCTCTTCCCCTGCGATGCCGCTCTGGAACGCCGCGGCGGCCATGGTGAGCTCGTAGAGGTCGGTGAGGAGCGCCAGCGACGAGCGGTAGAGGTCTTGGGGCATGATCCTTGTTCTCTACCCTGCCGCTGGCGCGGCCTCTTTACAAGCCTCGAGTGGCGAGGCCACGAGGGCGAGCGAAGTGCGGCCTGCCGTGGCGCGCGGCGGCGAGCCCCCGGAAGGCGTGCGGGCCTACTTGAGGCCGCCCTGGATGAACTTGGCGAGAAGCTGGATCTGGTCGGGGGTGAGCCGGTCCTTGAAGGCCGGCATCTTGGGCGGCTTGCCGCCCTCGATGTCCTTCGTGAGCTCGGGAAGGCTGTCCTTTGCCTCCCCGGACAGGTCCTTCGCCCCCATCTTCTTGCCCATGGGGGTCTCGCCCTTGCCGTCCGGGCCGTGACAAGCCGCGCACTTCTGCACGAAGAGGGCCTTCGCATCCTCGGCGCGAACTTCCAGCGAGAAGCCGAGGGCGAGGAAAGTGGCAAGTACGAGGGCGATGCGCTTCATGGGCTCTCCTTGCGACCACGGGGGTCGCGTCATGGGCTGACCGCCGGTACGGGCACGGACGATTCCGCACCCGCCCCGGCCTGGAACGTGCCGGACATGATCGGCACGGCGACCTTCACGAGAAGCGTGAAGACGAGGAATCCGACACCGAAGACGCCGGCCGCGATGGCCCACTCGGTGCCGGTCGGCCGGTACTCGTAGATCTCGCCCAGGGTGTCGGGGGTCATGCCGGGGATGACGAGGCCCATGCCCTTCTCGATGTAGCAGCCGGCCCAGATGAGGATCGACCCGAGGTTCAGGCCGACGAAGGTCCTGCGCGTCCTCGGCACGAGGAAGAGGAAGAAGGCCACGAGGTTGCAGGCGAAGCCAGCCCAGGCGAAGGGGACGAGGGCCTGGTGCTCGCCGATGCCGCTCCACAGGTACTGGGTGAAGAGCAGGTGCTCGGTGGCGGAGTAATACTCCTTGAAGACCTCGGCGCCGAGCAGGAAGAGGTTCACGAACATGGCGTAGGCCATGAGCTCGGCGATCTTGGAGATGGCCTCGTCCTTGATGTCGATGCTCGCCCACTTCCGGAGCACCTGGAAGAGGATGATCATGACTGCCGGTCCGGAGCAGAAGGCCGAGGCGAGGAAGCGGGGCGCCAGGATGGAGGCGTTCCAGTAGGGCCGCGCGGCCATCCCGTTGTAGAGGAAGGCGGTCACGGTGTGGATGGAGACCGCCGCCGGGATGGAGAGGAGCACGAGCGGCACGATGAGCGCCTTGTTGTAGTGGCGGCCGTGGTAGCCCTGGTAGAGGATGTGCACCACCACCGCCAGGTTGAGGATGAGGTAGCCGTTCAGTACGAGCGCATCCCAGGTCAGCATCGATCGCGGCCAGTTGGGCGATCCGATGAAGGGCACGACGTGCAGGAAACGGTCGGGCCGGCCCATGTCGACGAGGATGAAGAGCAGGCACATGGTGATGGCCGACACCGCGAGCAGCTCGCCCAGGATCACCACTTCCTTGATGGGCCCCCAGTTGTAGAGGTAGGCCGGGATGACGAGCATGACCGCGGCGGCCGCCACCCCCACGAGGAAGGTGAAGTTGCCGACGTAGAAGGCCCAGCTGACCTGGTCGCGCATGTTGGTGGCGATGAGGCCGGTGCGGGCCTGGTGCACGTAAGCCGTGAGGCCGACCAGGATGGCGAGCCCCAGCACGCCGAGCCAGCAGAAGTAGGCGCGGTTGCCGCGCCGGACCAGCCGCCCGCAGCCCGCCAGGAAGTCGACGACGCCGCTCATGAATTCACGCTCCGTTCAGGTGGCGTAGAAGTAGTAGAAGTGGGGCTGGGTGGCGAGCTCCTCCTTGAAGACGAAGACGCGCTTCGTCTCCATCACCTGTCGGATCTCGCTCTTCGGGTCGCGGAGGTCGCCGAACTTGCGGGCACCCACCGGACAGATCTCCACGCAGGCCGGGTAGCGGCCGTCGCGCGTGCGCTGGACGCAGAAGGTGCACTTCTCGACCACCCCCTTCGGCCTCGGCCGGTTGCCGAGGTAGTGGGTCACCGGGTTCATCTCGGCGCTCGGCAGGGTCGGCTCGGCCCAGTTGAAGTGGCGCGCGCCGTAGGGGCAGGCCGCCATGCAGCAGCGGCAGCCAATGCACCAGTCGTAGTCGACCACCACGATGCCGTCCTTCTCTTTCCAGGTCGCCTGGGTGGGGCAAACCTTCACGCAGGGCGGGTTGCGGCACTGCTGACACTGGACCGGCATGTAGAAGTGGCCGGGCCGGGGGACCTGGTCGGCCTCGTAGTAGATTTCACCGTGGGCGAGGTCGACCCCGTGCGCCTTCTCCATCTCGATGACCCGGATCCAGTGGATCTGGGGGTGAGCCCGACTCTGGTTGTTCTCCCGCACGCAGGCGTAGACGCAGCGGCGGCAGCCGATGCAGCGCGACAGGTCGAGCCCGTAGGCGAACTCCACGCCCTCGCGGGGCGGCGTCCCCGCCACCGTGACCTGTTTGCCGAACTGCGCCGAGTACTTCCTCTCGAGGCGGTCCAGCCTTTCCTGGACGTCCTTCGGAGAGAGCTCGCGGAAGCTCTTCTTGAAGAAGTCCTCGAGGCCGCAGGCCGAGAGGCTCGCCAGCGCCGCCCCGGTGCAGGCCGTGCGCAAAAAACCGCGCCGGCCAGGGTCCTTTGGCGCCCCGTCCTCGCCCAACACCTCGAGCCCTGTGCGGGGGCGGCTCATCGGCGCATCTCCTCGGGCCTGAGAGGCCTCGGCTCGGGCTTCAAGGGCTTGAAGCGGGGCGAGTGCGGGTCGTGGCAGTTCACGCACAGGTAGTAGACCTTGGCCCCGTCCCACCTCCCGGTGCGCTTGCCGTGGACCCCGACCCGCCAGTCTCGGAACTTGTCGCCGTGGCACTGACCGCACAGCCGGTAGGATTCGGTGAAGGGCACCGGGTCTCCGTTCGACAGGTGCAAGACGTCGCGGTTCTCGTTCGAGTGACAGTCGAGGCACCAGCGGTGCTCGGCGTCGTGCTCGAACTTGATGTCGTCGTGGAAGGTGAGCTCGCGGCGCGTCTTGTCGCCTGGCCCGGAATGGCACCCGGTGCAGGGAAAGATGCCGGGCGTGAAGGGGGGCGGCTCGGCCTCGATGAGCGCCTCCGGCCGCACTGCGGGGGCCCCGGCCGGGGGAGCCGCCTCCCCGGCCGCGGCCGGAACGAGCCATCCCGACAGCACCAGCGCCGCGAGCGCTGCCAAGCAGCTGCACTTGGGCATCGCCGACCGCCCTTCTCGCGCCCGCCTGGGCGCTTCGGAGTGAGAAGGAGCCAGTAGTGCATCCGGCTGCCCGAGGTCATTGATCAAGGTCAATTCAAGGCGCGAATTGTCGCGGGAGGTCCCGCCTGCCGTCGAGGCGAGGCCCCGCGCGAAGCTTGCACGGCGAAGGTGAACGCCTAAGGAGTGAGCCATGAACGATCCGTTCGGGGCGCTCGCGAAGCTCGATCTCGGCGGCGGAAGAAGCGCGCGTTACTGCGCGCTCCACAGCCTGGAGACGCACGCCCAGGGCCGCATCCGCCGCTTGCCCGTGTCCTTGCGCATCGTGCTCGAGTCGCTCCTTCGCAACTGCGACGGCGAGCGGGTGCGCGAGCAGGACGTGCGCGCCCTCGCGGCCTGGAAGCCGGTCGAGGAGCGGACCCAGGAGGTCCCCTTCGTGGTGGGGCGGGTCCTCTTGCAGGACTTCACCGGCGTGCCCCTCCTCGTCGACCTCGCCGCCATGCGCGCGGCCGCAGCGCGGCTCTCGAGCGACCCGCGCCGGGTCGAGCCCAAGGTTCCGGTCGACCTCGTCATCGATCACTCGGTGCAGGTGGACGTGTTCGACCGCCCGGACGCGCTCCAGCGCAACATGGCGATCGAGCTCGAGCGCAATCGCCCGCGCTACGAGTTCTTGAAGTGGGGCACGCAGGCCTTTCGGACCTTCCGCATCGTGCCGCCCGGCCTGGGCATCTGCCACCAGGTGAACCTCGAGCACCTGGCACAGGGGGTGCTTGCACGGGACGACCTCTTCTTCCCCGACACGCTCGTCGGCACCGACTCGCACACCACCATGGTGAACGGGCTCGGGATCGTGGGTTGGGGCGTGGGCGGGATCGAGGCCGAGGCGGCCATGCTGGGCCAGCCCACCTACTTCCTCACCCCGGACGTGGTCGGGGTACGGCTGGAGGGGACTCTGCCCGCGGGCGTCACCGCCACCGACCTCGTCCTCGCGCTCACCGAGCGGCTGCGCCGGGCCAAGGTGGTGGGCAAGTTCGTCGAGTTCTACGGCCCGGGAGCGGGCGCGCTCTCGGCCACCTCGCGCGCCACCATCGCCAACATGGCACCCGAGTACGGCGCCACCATGGGGTTCTTCCCCACCGACGAGAAGACCTTGCGCTACCTGGAGGACACCGGCCGGAGCCGCGAGCAGGTGAGGGCCCTGCGAGCTTACTACGAAGCGCAGGGGATGTTCGGCATGCCCGAGGCGGGCAGCTGCGATTATTCGGCCGTCCTGGAGTTCGACCTCGGCGCGGTGGAGCCGGCGGTGGCCGGGCCCAAGCGGCCACAGGACCTCGTGCCCCTGCGCGTCCTCAAGGAACGCTTCCTCGACCTGCTCGGCTCGGGCGACGCGAGTGGGTTTGGCAGGCCGGCGGGCGAGGCGGCTCGGCGCTTCTCCTCCGCGGCGAAGGAGGAGCGGTCGGCGAGCCCGGTGCAGCTCCTGGCCGCCCGCCAGATCGAGCTCGGCCACGGCGACGTGGTCATCGCGGCCATCACGAGCTGCACGAACACTTCCAACCCGAACGTCATGCTGGCGGCCGGTCTCCTCGCCCGCAAGGCGCTCGCGCGTGGGCTCGCGGTGAGCCCGGCCGTCAAGACCTCGCTCGCCCCCGGGTCGCGCATGGTGACCCGCTACCTCGAAAAGACTGGGCTGCTCGCCGACCTGGAGAAGCTCGGCTTCGGCGTGGTGGGTTACGGCTGCACCACCTGCATCGGCAACTCCGGGCCGCTCGACCCCCGGCTCGAGGAGCTCATCGCCCGCCACGAGCTCGTCTGCGCCGCCGTGCTCTCCGGCAATCGCAACTTCGAGGCGCGCATCCACCCGGCGGTCAAGGCCAACTTCCTCATGAGCCCGCCGCTCGTGGTGGCCTTCGCCATCGCCGGGACGGTGGCGCGCGACCTCGACCGCGAACCGCTCGGACGCGACCGCGACGGCCGCGAGGTGTTCCTGCGCGAGGTGTGGCCCTCGGAAGAGGAGGTGGAGGCACTCCTCGCCGCGGCGGCCGATCCGGCCGCCTACCGCGCCAACTACGCCGACCTCGCCACCCCGAGCTGGCAGTCCCTCGCGGCGCCCTCCGGCGACCTGTACCGCTTCGACCCCAGGAACACCTACGTGCGCGAGCCCCCCTACTTCTTGCCCTTCGACCGCCAGCCGACCTCGCCCGAGCCGCTCCGAGGAGCCCGGGCTCTCGCGGTGTTCGGCGACTCGGTGACCACCGACCACATCAGCCCGGCTGGATCGATCAAGCCGAGCTCGCCGGCCGGCCTCTATCTCGCGGAGTCGGGGGTGGCGGTCGAGGACTTCAACAGCTACGGGGCCCGGCGCGGCAACCACGAGGTCATGGTGCGCGGGACCTTCGCCAACGTGCGCATCAAGAACCTGCTCGTGCCGGGAGTCGAGGGCGGGGTCACCGTCCACCAGCCGGATGGGCGACGCATGTCCATCCACGAGGCGGCCCTCGCCTACGCCAAGGAGGGCGTCCCCCTCATCGTCTTCGCGGGGCAGGAGTACGGGACAGGCAGCTCGCGCGACTGGGCGGCCAAGGGTACCCGCCTCCTCGGCGTCCGCGCCGTGGTGGCGCGCTCCTTCGAGCGCATCCACCGGTCCAACCTGGCGGGCATGGGGGTTCTCCCCTGCCAGTTCGACGCCGACGTCTCCGCCGGAACGCTCGGCCTCGACGGCAGCGAGCGATTCGACCTCGACGGAGTCGCGGGACCGCCGCAGCCGCGTCAGCGGGTGATGCTCGTCGTCCATCGCAAGGACGGACGACGGGACGAGGTCCCTCTCACCCTGCGCCTCGACACGCCGATCGAGGTCGAGTACTACCGCCACGGCGGGATCATGCCCTACGTGCTCCGGCAGATCCTGCCGACCTGAGACTTTGACCTCACCCTTCGGCGCAAGCGATCGCGGAAGTCCGACTCGCTCGCCCGCAGGATCGTCCGCCAGCCGCTCGGTGTGAGGGCGTAGGCGCCCACCGCCCCCGCGTCGAACCAGCGCCAAGAGCGGGGCCGGACCGCGGTGGCAAGTGCGGTCAAGACGACCGGACCGATCGCAAGCGGGTCGCCCGCGAGCGGCGTCAGCTCCTCCTCGCTGCCGGCGTAACAGCCCCGGCGCAGCATCGCCTGGGTGACCTCGCGGGCGACGCCGCAGCGGCCCTCCTCCTTGGCGGCCTCGAGGATGGCGAGCAGGAGCTGGTGCGATCGCACCCCAGCATGTCCGGGCGGTTCGGCGGGTGGGCTTTGGCCCTGCGCCAGCGCCATCGAGGCCCGCACCAGGTCGACCCCGGCGAACCAGGCGTTCATGGGCTCGACGAGCCTCGGGTTCACGTCGATGACGAGGGGACCTTCACGGGCGAGGACGGCGTCGAGGGACAGGGGTCCGTGCCAGCCGAGCGCCCGGCACAAGCGCGAGACCGCATCCTCCAGCGCCGGCAGGGCGAGACTCTCCTTCAGCGCCGCTCCCCCCGAGACGCCTTCACGGACGCGAAGACTGGCGTGGAAGGCCACCATCCGACCCCGATCGGCCACGGCCTGCACCATGGCGAGCGGGCCCTGCGCCTCGGCCTGCACGAGCAGGCCCGGTGGTTCAAGACCGAGCGCGGCGGCGGCGGTCTCGAGCTCGGCCCGCGTCCTCACCCGGCAGACCCCGGAGCTCGCCGTGCCGATCGGCCTCTTCACGAACGACGGAAAGACCCTCACGCGGCTCACTTCCCGGCGGCTGCGCACCACCCACGCCTCGGGCTGGGCCACCCCTAACCGGCGCAACGTTCCGTAGGCGCTGACCTTGTCCTGGACTCTGCGAAGCGCCGCGAACGGTGGGACGAGGGTGGCGACGCCGATCGCGTCGCGGAAGGCCGAGATCACGGCTACCTGCTCTTGGGTGGGAAAGAGCACGTCCACCCGACGTGCCCTGGCGATGCCGAGCGCCGCCTCGAGCCAGGCCAGGGGTTCGGCCCCGAAGGCGGGCACCCGGTGAAGCCTGCGCACGTGTCGGCAGAAGCGGGCGAGGCACAGGTCAGTCGAGGACAGGACCTCCACCTCGTGTCCGAGCGCCCCGAGGCGGGTCGCCACCTGCCGCGAGGTGAGGCCGGATCCCTCGGTGAGGAGCACGCGCAGGGAGGGCGGCCGCGCGCTCCTGTCGCCCTCACGACCGCTCGCCAACAGTTCCGGGGAGTGGGGCACGCCTCATGGTAGACCACCCCGCACGAAGGGCTGTAGCGGCGTAGCGGAAGTGCTGCTGGCGGCCGCGCTGGCGGTGTCGCTTCTCCGCACCGAAACGCCGAATCGCCTGAGTCACGGGATCGCATGGGCTTTCTCCCAAACCGCCACCTGGCACTCGGAAAAATCCTCAGATCGGTCCTGCCAGGCTTGATTGGTGAAGGGAAGGCGCCGCCCTGACAGAAGGCTGGCAGGTCGGGGGCTTGTCCAGCGGCAGCCAGCGGTTTCAACGCGTGCACAAATTCGCGCGCGGATCCCAGTTCGGGTACGAGAAGCAAGAGCGGCGGGCGATCTGGAGATCGCCCGCCGCAACGGCCAACTGCTGGGTGTAGGAGCCCGGCAACAGCCAACCAACAACGGGATCATAGGGGAGGCGTGGGATGGAGGGAAGAAGACTTCGACGGATGGCGGGCTTGCTGCGCGCCCGCTTGCCGGAACTTCGCCTCGATGGGGTGGTCGACCCACGGGCCCGGGAGGGCCGCTGGGCGATGGGGCAGATCCTGAAGGCGACGCTCATCGGGCTCATGGCAGGCTGCAAGAACTTGTGGGAGACGGAGGAACTCACGGAGAGCCTCGCGCCGGCGATGCGCCGGAAGCTTGGTCTTCGGCGGCGGGTCCCCGACACCACAATGCGCGACGCTCTCTGCAAGCCGGGGCTCGTCCACGGGCTGCGCGCTTCGCTCCATCGAGCGGTCCGCGCTGCCTGGCACCGCAAAGCACTCAAACCTGTTGGCGTGCCGATAGGCGTGGCGGCGCTCGATGGCAAGGTGACTGCGCTGCCATGCCTCAATGGCGAATACATCCAGAACCGTGTCCCGGAGGAGGGGATGCCCTACGGTCTTATCCGTACAGTAAGCTGCGCGCTCATCTCCGCGGCGGGCCGGCCCTGCATCGACGTGATCCCGATCCCGGCCGCGACGAACGAGATGGGCCATTTCCAGCCTGCCTTCGCGAGCCTGGTCAAGACCCACGACAAGCTGTTCCAGATGGTGACCTAGGACGCTGGAGCGCTCTCGGAAGCGAACGGCCAAGCCGTGGTCGACGCCAACAAGGACTACCTATTTGCGCTCAAGAACGAGCATCGAACCATGTTCAAGTTGGCTCGCGAACTCCTGGCAGCGCAGGCGGTCGTGGCGCGCACGGTGGACGTCCTCGACACCCAGACCACCGTCACCCGCACGCTCAAGCTCCTCGCTGTCGATCCGAGCTGGTCGTATGACGACTCCAAGGGGCCGGAGGACTCGGTCTGGAGGCACGCTCAATCGTTCCTGGCGGTCGAGTCCGTCACGCTGCGCGAAGGGGTCGTGGTAGAGAACGAGGTCCGGCTCTTCGTCTCGAGCCGCGCCCCGGAACGGCTCACTCCCCGGCAATGGCTCTATGTCGTGCGGGCGCACTGGTACGTTGAAAACAACGTTCACAACACACTCGACACGGCCTTTGCTGAGGACGACTGGCCGTGGATCGAAGCCGACGAGCACGGCATGCTGGCCGTGTTGGTCCTCCGCCGTATCGCTTACACGCTCCTTGCGCTCTTCAAGGCCGTCACGCAGAGGTCCGAGGAGAGGCGGGCCATGCGCTGGAAGGCGCTACTCCGCTGGGTGCGCGATGCGCTCGTCGCCGCCACTGCCGAAACGCTTGCCGGTCTCCGGGCTCGCGAGGTCGACGCCGCCGCACTCTAGACTCGCCGGGCTCCTACCGGCGGCGCCGACATCGCAGGAGCAGAGGGACAGAGATGGCCTCCGCCGGCGCCAGCCAGCGGCGGCTACCGCTTGACCGGACGCTCAGCGAATCCCGTAGCCGGCCCTTATTGGATCGGGTGGGTAAGTGTAGGTTTTCACTGCCCGATCAAACCTGATCGGTCCTGCGCCCCGCTCGAGGGTCTGTCAGGGTCCTCTGTTACGGTTGCGGGAGTGCGCCCGTGGGCTTGGGCGCCCTTGACTCCCACCCGAGGAAAGAGACATGGCCGTGAAGGTGATGCTCGCCCCCGCCCTGAGCCGGCGCGAGGGCAAGGCCGAGGAGAAGTCGCGCACCTCACCCCCCAAGGCGAAGCGCCGGCGCTCGAGTGTCTACGACGCCCACGGCAACGAGGTGTTCATCACCCTCGTCTGTCTCAAGTGCGACAAGATCAAGCCCCTCGCTCAGTTCGGGCTGCGCAAGATGACTGATGGAGCCATCCGCAACCAGCCCTGGTGTCGCAGCTGCCGCTCGAACGCGTCGCTGAACGCGCGCCGCACGCAGGAGGGCGTCGAGGAGGAGGCGGTTTCGCACGACTCCGCGGTCTGCGGGGACTCCCCGCAATCGGACCCCTCCCGCAAGGTGGCCGACTCGGGCTCCATCGCCGCGGAAGTCGCGGCCGCGTTGCAAGCCGGGAGGCGTTAGCGCCGGGCGCCCGCCGCGGCGCCGAGAGCCTCGCAGCTTGATCTGCAGCAAGGTCGGGCATGGAGGTGGGCGGCCAGAACGGCGGGGTCTTCTCTCGCTTTCACGAGCGAGGTCGAGCAGCTACGAGCGGAGGAGGCTGTCTGCCCTCGTCCGAGGGGGTTTCTCGCCTCCCACGCGTGAGGGTGCGGCATTGCGTCCACAAGTCGACCGCGGGTAGGATTTTTTTAGAGTTCCGCCCCAACCCTTTCTCTTCACGCCGAGGGAGTCCGCATGTCGAACGCGAAGCCCAAGACGTCGGTCTTGAAGTCGAAGCTCTCCGAGAAGATCGAGGCCTTCCGTCCTCGGACCCAGAAGCTCAACAAGGAATACGCGAACGTGGTCATCGACCACGTCACCATCGGTCAGGCCATCGGCGGTGCTCGTGACGTGCGCTGCCTCGTCACCGACATCTCTTACCTCGACCCGCAGGAGGGCATCCGGTTCCGCGGCAAGACCATTCCCGAGACCTTCGCCGCCCTGCCCCGCGATCCGGGACGCGAGCAGCCGACCGTGGAGGCGTTCTTCTACTTCCTGCTCACCGGCGAAGTCCCGACCCTCGCTCAGGCGCAGGAGGTGGCGGACGATTGGCGCGCCCGGCGCCGGGTCCCACAGTACGTGTTCGACGTCTTGCGCGCCCTGCCGCGCGACGCACATCCCATGACGATGCTCTCGGGGGCCGTCCTCGCCATGCAGCGCGAGTCGGTCTTCGCCCACCGCTACGCGGAGGGCATGAAGAAGACGGACTATTGGGATCCCACCTACGAGGACACCATGAACCTGCTGGCGAAGCTGCCGCAGGTCGCCGCGTACATCTATCGTATGAAGTACAAGGGCGACACGCACATCGAGCCCGATCCCAAGCTCGACTTCGCCGGCAACTTCGCCCACATGATGGGCGTCGCGCCCCCCTACGACGAAGTGTCGCGCATGTACTTCATCCTCCACTCGGATCACGAGTCGGGAAACGTCTCGGCCCATGCCACCCATCTCGTGGCCTCGGCACTCGCCGACCCTTACTACGCCTTCTCCTCGGGTCTGAACGGACTGGCCGGCCCGCTGCACGGACTCGCCAACCAAGAGGTGCTGGGCTGGATCCAGAATGTGATGAGGAAGCTCGGCGGGAAGCTGCCCACCGAAGAGGAGCTGAAGAGCTTCCTGTGGGAGACCCTCAACTCCGGCCAGGTCATCCCGGGTTATGGCCACGCCGTCCTGCGCAAGACCGATCCGCGCTTCACCGCCCAGAACGAGTACGCGCAGAAGCACCTGTCGGACGACCCGCTCTTCAAGCTCGTCAACATGATCTACAAGGTCGCTCCTGGCATCCTCACCCAGCACGGCAAGACCAAGAACCCTTGGCCCAACGTTGATGCGCACTCCGGAGTCATCCAGTGGTACTACGGCGTGCGCGAGTGGGACTTCTACACCGTGCTCTTCGGCGTCGGGCGCGCCCTGGGAGTCCTCGCCAACGTGGTGTGGGACCGGGCGCTCGGCTACGCGCTCGAGCGCCCGAAATCGGTCACCACGGCCATGCTCGAGAGCTGGGCCGCCGCGGGCGGCCGCCAGGGACTAGAGGACTGAGCGGGAGTTCGGGCGAGAGCCGCCTCTCGCGCAGGGGCGGTTCTCGCGTCCAAAGAAGAGAAAGGGAGCGCGGCTCCCTTCTTTCCCGGCCCGGGTCCAGAATCTAGAAGCCGGCTACCAGCATCGGATCGAGCCGCGATCGCTCCGCGTCGAAGGCCGCCTTGGCGCCACCCTCCAGGGCCATCTTCTTCGTCGGCAGCACCTCGAAGGGATCGAGGACCCGCCCGTCGGGCGACTCGAGCTGATAGTGAAGGTGAGGGGCGGTGGAGTGCCCGCTGTTGCCCGAGCGGGCGACCACCTCGCCCTTCTTCACCACTCGCCCCGGCTGCATCTCCTTGGGCGCCGCTTCGAGGTGCAGGAAGATCACGTGGCGCCCCGACTTGGCGTCGACGAGCTCGAGGCAGTTGCCGTTGGCAGAGAAATGCCAGTTCCGGCGCAGCACCTGTCCGTCGAAGGGCGCATGGACGAGCGTGCCCACCGGCGTCTTGAAGTCGACGCCCTTGTGGTGGCGCCCATCGCGTAGGAGCGAGGTGATCTGCTCGTAATCATCGACCGGGCTGTCGACGAGGTGTTCCTCCACGTCCACCCCCTCGCCGGTGTAGTAGTGGGCGAAGACCGAGCCTTCGGGCTTGAAGCGGTAGGCGGTGACGAGCCGTCCGAGCTTCTGCGACGTGTAGCGTAGGGCGAGCACCACCGGCTCCTTGGGGGCCGGACCGGCGTCGCTCGGCGGGGGCGCCTCCGTCGGCTGTACCGAGGGCAGTTCGTAGAGCACTTCGAGCTTGTCGCCCTTGCGCCCATCGCGCGAGACCTGCATCGACCAGACCAGGATGCGGTTCACCACCTGGGTGAGCTGTTCCGCCCATGCCTTGTCGGAAGAAGGCAGGGCCGCCGCCACGCTCTCCTCGAGCGGTCCCTGCAAGGCGACCGCCAGGCGGCGGACGAGGGGACCCTGCGGCGCTGCCACCGGCATCGTTGTCGCCGGGGCTGCGACGGCGGCTCCCTGAGGCGGAGCGGCCGCGGGCATCTCGCCGGTCACTTTGGGCGCCGCGGGCTCGTTCGGAGCGGGCGCGCCCGGCGCGCCCACCGCCGCCGCCGGCTTTGGGGCTTCTGTCTGGGATAGGGCTTTCGGCGCCGAGGATGCGGGCGCTTCGGCCGGGGCCGAGGCCTGGGTCGGGATGAGGTGTGGCAGGCGTTCGACCGACTTGCGGCCGGCGAGAAAGCCGCCCGCGAAGGCGAGGACGACGATGACGAGATACGCGGCGTAGCGCCCGAGGCCAGAACTTTCGGGGCTACGGCCGAAGGGAGGCGGATCGATCGACAGGTTCACCATGGACCACCACGAAGGGGCGCCCTCTTACAACGCCGCGGAGGCCGCGCCTGTTCCGACATCCGAGAGGAGAGCGTGTGCGGGCGCAGGCGTCCCTTTGGGGAAACCAGCCACCCCTCGCGCTCGAGCATCCGGATCTCACTAGAAGAAGAAGCGATCGGCAACTCCTCGGCTCCACTCGAGGACGGTGGTCCATCCGACCACCGCGTCGAGAGCAGCTTCGGCTTCGGTCATCGGCACCTTCGCCTCGACGAGCTCGGCGCTGCAGCCGAGCAAGCGGCAGGTTGCCGAGCGGGCCTTTTGCAAGAGCGCGGCCGGGTGGTCCGGATCGCCGTGCGCCTCGGTGGCCGCCACCGCAGCTGCCCCGAACAGAAATACGTCGACCCGGTCGTTCATCGACGCCGCGGCGAGCGCGCACGAGCCCGCCCGCTTGAGAGCCGCGGCGTCCGAGCTCGAGACGAAGAGGATGACCCGATCCGGCATGAAGCGCCTTCCCATAGCACGGGCATCGCGAAGAGAGGTAGAGCCGGGGCTCCCCGGCCGATCGGCGAAACCATGTTCGTCCTCTGCCGCAGCGGGCTCTGTCGCCGCGGTCCGCCGTTTCTTCGGCTGGTGCCCTCTCCCGCGCCCTCTGCTATAACCCGCGCCGGTCATGGCCGAAGAAAACAAGCGGGAGCCCGGCGGGCCGGTCGTCATCCGGAAAGGCGAGGTGACGCCCAGGTCGGAGGCCCCCGTCGAGGGTACAGCGCCTGAACGGCAGCCCTCGCCCAAGGCCGACAATCGGCCTCTCTGGCAGCGCGTGGCCGAGCAGCGCGCAGCGGGGGGCCGCGCCCCCGGGGGTCCTTCCCCGCGCGGGCCAAGCTCTTCGCGTCGGCGCGGCGACGGCCGGTCCGAGCGCGGTCCGGGACGCCCCTCGCGACGCGAGCGCGAGCCGCGGCCGGAGGGGGGAGAGCCTAAAGCCGCAGCGCCTGCGCTTGCGGAACCACCGCCAGCGCCGGAACTCCCCGCGCCCGACGAGGGCTCCTTCGCCGACATGTTGGCGACGAGCTCGGAGACCTCTCGCAAGCGTCACCAGGTGGGCGACAAGGTCGCCGCCAAGATCATTCAGATCGGCCACGACGTGGCCTTCCTCGAGCTCGGCTCGGGCGTGGCCGAGGGGATGATCGACATCGCCGAGCTGAAGGACGAGGCCGGCGAGGTCACCGCGCGGGTGGGAGACATCGTGGACGCCGTGGTGGTCAAGGGCGGCGAGCGCGGCGTCGTCGTCTCCAAGGGGCGGGCTCCCACCCGCCTGCACCGCGATCGCGAGGCGCTCATCGAGGCGGCGCAGACGGGGTTGCCGGTGGACGGCGTCGTCAAGGCGGTGAACAAGGGCGGCCTGGAAGTCGAGATCATGGGGCAGCGCGCCTTCTGCCCCATCTCCCAGATCGACGTGAAGTTCGTGGGAGACCCTGCCTCCTTCGTCGGACAGAAGCTCAGGTTCAAGGTCCAGCGGGCTGACGCCCGCGACGCCGTCGTGTCGCGGCGCGCGCTCCTCGAGGAGGAGAAGGCCGAACGGGCTCGGCAGACGCGGGAGGCGCTTTCCGAGGGCGCCGTCTTCGAGGGGACGGTCACGAGCGTCCAGGACTATGGAGCCTTCGTGGACATCGGAGGCCTCGAGGGGCTCGTCCACGTCTCGGAGCTGTCGTGGGATCGGGTCTCGAAACCGGGCGACCTGCTCAAGGTGGGCGACCAGGTGAAGGTCCTCGTCCTCCGCGTCGAGCAGGACCCGCGCAAGGGCGAGCGCATCGGCCTGTCCATCCGCTCGCTCACCCCCCGCCCCGAGCCCGTCCAGAGCGCGGAGCCGGCCAGGACCCCGGTCGCGCCTCCCCCACCTCCCAAGGTGGGCGACGTGGTGAAGTCGACGGTCGACAAGATCGAGCCGTTCGGGCTCTTCGTACGCTTCGCCGGCGGGCGTGGCCTCGTGCCGGCGAGCGAGACCGGAACCCCGCGCGGCGCAGACCTGCGCCGGGCCTTCAAGGTGGGCAGCGAGGTCTCCTGCGCGGTGAGCGCCATCGACGAACAGGGTCGATTCCGACTTTCACTCGTCGAGGCCGAGGCCGCCTCCGAGCGGCAGGAGGCCGAGGACTACCTGCGTCGCACGGCGCCGCCCTCTAAGGGCAAGGGCTTCGGCACGCTCGGCGACCTGTTGCGCGACAAGCTGAAGAAGTAGCCGGCTGCGGCGCACCTATCCGCCGACGCCGCTCAGCCAATCGGCGAGCCCAAAGTGGCCGTTCGCGCGCGCCAGGTCGGCGGGGGCGTTCCCCTCCCGGTCGCGCACGGCCGGATCGGCGCCGCGCTCCACCAGGAGCGCGGCGAGCTCGCGCCTTCCTGCCTCCGCCGCCGCGTGGAGTGGGGTGCGGCCCGTCGCCTCCCTCGCGTTCACGTCCGCGCCGCGGTCGAGCAGGAGCCGGGAAAGGGACAAAGAACCCCGAGAAAGCGCGAGGTGCAGCGCGGTCGTCCGCCGCGCGTCTCGCGAGGGTTCGCGCGGGTCCGCCCCGGCGTCGAGGAGTGAGCGGGCGAGCTCGTCGTGGCCGAAGAGGGCGGCCAGGCCCAAGGGGCTGTTCCCGTCCAGCGACGTCCGCCGCGCCTCGTCCGGAGCCCGTTCGATGAGCTCGCGAAGCCAAGCGAGGCGCCCCAGCGCGGCGAGCTCGTGCACGTCGAGATCGTGCCGGCGCGCCGAGACGAACTCGGCGAGCTCGCGGCGCCCGTGATAGAGGGCGAGGAGCACGATCGACACTCCGTCCGGGCGGGCCAGGGCGAGCGACCCGTCGGCCTCGAGCATCCGCTCCACCTGAGCGAGATCGCCCTCCTTCACCGCTGCCGACAGGCGTTCCTGCTCGGTCATGGCGCGTCCTCCTCTTCCGCTGGCGGACCGCGAGAAGGAATTGTCGCGCATGTCGAGCGCGAGGTGGAATCCGCGCGTGGGCGGGCCCGTCCCGCGCGGGCTTCGGCCCCACCGGGTCGCCCTCGCCAGTTCGCCGCCCCAGGCGAGCACGGATTATCGTGGGGCAATCCGCCTCATCCCCGTGGGGGGTCGCCTGGACCAGCTTGACGGTCTTCTTGAGTTCATCGATGGTGATTTTCTCGCCCACCGACGGTGATTAGGATCGAGTTTTGGAAGCCTGAGGGGAATGAGCATGCGCGCCTTTGTCGAGACCCCGCCCGAGCGACCCACCACGAACTCGCATCTTCTGGGGTGGGTGGAGGAGATGGCCCGGATGTGTACGCCGGACCGGATCGTCTGGTGCGACGGGTCCGAACAGGAAAGGCGCCGGTTCGTCGAGGACGCTCTCGCCGCCGAGGTCCTTCTCCCGCTCGACCAGAAGAAGCTCCCGGGCTGCTACTACCACCGCTCGGACCCGAACGACGTGGCACGCGTCGAGCACCTCACCTTCATCTGCACGCCGACGGCCGAGGAGGCGGGACCCACGAACAACTGGATGGAACCGGGCGAGGCCTACCGCAAGCTCGGCGCGCTCTTCGAAGGGGCCATGCGGGGCCGCACCATGTACGTCGTGCCCTACCTCATGGGCCCGGCCAGCTCTTCCTTCGCCAAGGTGGGGGTCGAGCTCACCGACTCGGTCTACGTGGCGCTCAACATGGGGATCATGACGCGCATGGGGAAGGTGGCCCTCGATCGCCTGGGTCCGGACCGGGCCGACTTCAACAAGGGCCTTCACTCGATCGCGCGTCTCAACCCGGCCGAGCGCTTCATCTGCCATTTCCCGCAGGACAACACCATCTGGTCGGTGGGCTCGGGCTATGGCGGAAACGCTCTGCTCGGCAAGAAGTGCCTCGCCCTGCGCACGGCGAGCTACCTCGCCCGCAACGAGGGTTGGCTCGCCGAGCACATGCTCATCCTGGAGGTGGAGAACCCGGAGGGCGAGAAGCACTTCGTGGCCGGGGCCTTCCCCTCGGCCTGCGGCAAGACGAACTTCGCCATGATGATCCCCCCTCGCGAGTTTGGGGGCTGGAAGATCCGCACCCTCGGGGACGACATCGCCTGGATGCGGGTGGGCGAGGACGGCCGGCTGTGGGCGGTGAACCCGGAGGCCGGCTACTTCGGGGTGGCGCCCGGCACCAACCGGAAGACGAATCCCAACGCGATGGACACCATCCGCAAGAACACCCTCTACACGAACGTCGCCCGCACCCTCGACGGCGGGGTGTGGTGGGAGGGCATGGACGGTGAGACGCCGGCCGAGCTCATCGACTGGAAGGGCCACAGCTGGCACAAGGGCTCGAGCGAGCGGGCCGCCCATCCCAACAGCCGCTTCACGGCGCCCATGCAGAACAACCCCGTCCTCTCGCCGTTGGCCGACGATCCCAGGGGCGTGCCCCTGAGCGCCATCGTCTTCGGGGGACGGCGCTCGAGCACCGTCCCGCTCGTGCTGCAGGCGTTCAACTGGACCCATGGCGTGTACCTCGGCGCCACCATGGGCTCGGAGACCACGGCAGCCGCCGCGGGAGCGGTGGGCGTGGTGCGGCGCGACCCCATGGCCATGCTGCCCTTCTGCGGCTACGACATGGGCAGCTACCTCGGCCACTGGCTCTCCATGCAGGGCCGCCTGGCGAGGACGCCCAAGATCTTCCTCGTCAACTGGTTCCGCAAGGGCGCGCAGGGCAAGTGGCTATGGCCGGGATACGGCGACAACGCCCGGGTGCTGAAGTGGATCATCGACCGCTGCGACGGCCGGGCGGTCGGGCAGGAGACGATCCTCGGCGTCACGCCGGCCGAGGGCGAGCTCGACCTGCGCGGCCTCACCGGCGTCGACGCGGATGCCTGCACCCACATCGATCTCGCCGAGTGGCTGCCCGAGCTGGAGGGCCAGGGGGAATGGTTCGCTCAGCTCGGGAAGTCCCTTCCGCCCGCCCTGGAGCACACCCGCCAGGCCCTGCTCGAGCAGGTCCGGCGCGCGCTCTCGGTTGGGGCGAAGTCCTGAGGGAGTGATCGTTCTTCTCGACCGAGCGAGCCCCCATGTGCACGCTCGCCCTCGCCTTCAAGACCGATCGCCGCTGGCCCCTCCTCGTGGCGGCCAACCGCGACGAGCGCCTGGCGCGCCCGTCGGAGGGGTGGCTCTTGCGCAACCCGCCGCGAGGTCCCCGCCTCATCGCACCGCGCGACCTGGTGCAGGGGGGCACCTGGGCCGGCCTCTCGGAAAAGGGCCTCTTCGCGGCGGTGACGAACGTGCACCAGTCGGCCCCCCCCGATCCCTCGCGGCGGTCGCGGGGCGAGCTCGTCGGGCTCGCGCTCGAGAACGCTCGCCTCGCCGGGGCACGCGCTTTCTGCCGTGGCGCGCCGGCGCAGGACTACAACCCCTTCAACCTCCTCGTGGCGAGCGCCGAGGAGGCCTTTCTCACCGCTACGACGGGACGCGCGTGGAACTCGTGGACCTCGAGCCCGGCCTCCATATCGTGACCGAGAACTCGGCCGAGGATCGCGGTCCGCGCGGCGAGCTCGTGCGCGCTCGCTGGCCGCTCGACCTCGACCCGGAGCACCTGCGGGCCGTCCTCGCTCTGCACGCCCCGAGACGGGAAGGCACCTGCATCCACCTCGAGCCGCTCTACGGAACCCGGTCCTCGTTCATCCTGAGGAGGGCCTCGAGCCTGGCCGCCTCGCTCCTCCTCGTTTCCGACGGGCCGCCCTGCTCGTCGCCGCTCGAGGACCGCACGGACCTCATCCAGGATCTCGCCCGATCGCCTTGACAGGTCGGGGCCCAGGCCACACTAAAGGCGCCATGGGCCTCCTCGACCGCATCTCCTTCAAGAAGGGAGCGCCGCCTCCTCCCGAGCGCGTCGACGTGGGCGCGCAGGGCGAGCTCATCGTGGCCTGGCCGGGAGGGGTGCGCGTCGAGATCCCCGCGAGACAGCTGCGGGAGCAGTGCCCGTGCGCTGGCTGCGTGGAAGAGGGGACCGGCCGCAGGATCCTCGATCCGGCGACCATCCCGGCCGACATCCGCCCGCTCGAGGTGCGCTCCGTCGGCAACTACGCCCTTCAGATCAACTGGTCGGATGGACACTCGACCGGGATCTACAGCTGGTCCACCCTGCGCAGCGCCTGCGGGCTCCCCGAGTGACGGAACGGCGGGCCTCAGCCGGCGAGGAGCGTGGGGAGGATGGCGGTATGCCTGTTCACCTCGGGAGAGTGCCCGTACCGCTCGTTTCCCCAGCGGACGTGGCGGACCTCGCCGGCCGCCCCCCGCAGCGCGTGGACGAGCAGCCGCACCGTGTTCAGATCGGCCTCGCCGGCTCCCGCCTCAGCAATGAGGACGTCGGCCGCGCCGCGCGCGTCATAGGCCTCCGAGCGGAAGGGCCGCGATTGGGTGAGGGCGGCGAAGACGCTCGCGATGGCCACCACGTGCACGGCGTGCGAAGGGGGGTGGTCGAGGGATGGGTAGCCCCGTGCGTTGCGCCAGTGGTGCTTGAGGGCAGCCTCGACGGCCGGATGGACCCCGAGCAGGCTCGCCAGGTGGTAGGCGCCGAGGAGGGGATGGGATGCGACCTCCATCACCTCCTCGTGTCCGAGCGGGTCGGTGTTGCGCACGAGCTGGGCCGAGACGTGGCGCATCCCGATGTCGTGGAAGAGGCCGGCGGCGGCGATGTCGGGCAGGGCCCTCGCCTCGCCCACGGCCGCGATGAGCATGCGGACGGTGACGGCCGCGGTGGTGAGAGCGTGGCGGTAGCGCGAGGGGTCGGCGAGCTTTTGAGCTCTGAGCTCGTCGAAGAGCGGCCCCGGCAAGCGGACGGCGAGCAGGACGCGCGCCACGGCCGTCTGCACGCCGGAGCCGCGGAAGAGGTGGCGGTAGGGCGGGTCGGCGAGGGGCAGGTGCAGGTCCTCGGCGATGGGCGTCTCGGCGAGGGCGCGCCGCGGCAGGGCGGGCGCGCGGCGCGCGAGATCGTTCACGCTCGCGACCGAGACCACCTGCCCGCGCGCAGCCAAGACGTGGCCGCGGGCGTCGACGAGATCGCGCGCCAGGACCACGCGGTCGTACATGCCGACCTCCTCCCCGTCTTCGAGGGTAGCAGAGCGGCCGGGCGCGAGACACCTCCATCGCCTGCGGGACAACGCCGCGTGGGAGGAAGGATGGCAGGAGGAGACCGTGTAGGCCCCTGTCATCTGCGGCGCCGGGAGAGGGCCCGGTCCATCTCGCGCTGCGTCTCGCGCTCCTTGATGGTGTCGCGCCGGTCCTCGTGCTTCCTGCCCCGGCCGAGGGCGAGCTCGACCTTGGCCCAGCCGGCCTTGAAGTAGAGCGAGAGCGGGACGAGAGCGTAGCCGCGCTGCTCCACCTTGCCGAGGATCCGGTCGAGTTCCTCGCGGTGCAAGAGGAGCCGGCGCTCGCGCAAGGGGAGGTGGCCGAAGAATGCGGCCGGGGCGTACTCGCCGATGCGGCAGTTGACGAGGTAGAGCTCCCGGCCCCTCGGCTGGGCGTAGGCGTCGGAGAGAGACACGTTGCCGGCGCGCAGGGACTTCACCTCGCTGCCGGCGAGCTCCAGCCCCACCTCGTAGGTCTCGAGGACCTCGAAGTCGTAGCGAGCGCGCCGGTTGGTGGCGACCGGCCGAGAAGGCGGCTCGCCTCGGCCCCTCTCCCCTCCCTTCGTCATGGCATGGCGAGGTTGTCGATGAGGCGGGTGGCGCCCACGAAGACCGCGCCGAGGAGCCGGGTGCCGCGCTCGGCGCGGGCGGCCGGCCTCAGGGCCGAATCGACGAGCTCGAGGTAATCCGTCCTCACTCCACCTTGCTCGAGGAGGCGCCGGCCCAGTTCGAGGAGCGGTTCCCGCGCCCGCATCCCTCCCAGGACCTGCTCCCGGACCGCGAAGAGGGTTCTCGAGAGCGCGAGGGCCTTCACCCGCTCCTCCTGGGAGAGGTAGGCGTTGCGCGAGGAGAGGGCGAGGCCGTCGGACTCCCGCACGATGGGCATGCCCACCACCTCGACCGTGAAGTCGAGGTCCTGCACCATGGCCCGGATCACCTGGAGCTGCTGCCAATCCTTTTCCCCGAAGAAGGCGAGCTGCGGCTCGGTGAGGTGGAAGAGCTTCGCGACCACGGTGACGACGCCGCGGAAATGGCCGGGCCGCCTCGCCCCGCACAGGCCCTGCGAGCTCCGGGAGACCTCGATCCAGGTCTCGTGGTCTGCCCGGTACATGGCCTGAGGGCCCTCGGGGGCGAGCACCCAGTCGATCCCAGCGGAAGCGCACTTCGCGAGGTCGCCCTCGAGGTCGCGGGGGTAGCGCGAGAGGTCCTCGTTTGGGCCGAACTGGGTCGGGTTGACGAAGATGGTGGCCAGGGCGAGCCCGCGTTGCGGGCCCTCGTCCGCGCGGCGGCGCGCCTCGCGCAGCAGGGAGAGGTGCCCCTCGTGCAGGGCTCCCATGGTCGGGACGAGCGTGATGCGACGCCCGGAGAGGCGGGCCGAGGTGCACCGGCGCTGCCATTCGCGGGGATCCTTGATGAGCTCGATCATGGGAAAGGTGGACGCGACTCTGCGGAAGGGCGTGCGCGCCGGCCTCTCACACCGGTGCGCCCACCACCGGTGCGTCCTCCGGGCCCTCGCTCTCCACCGCGTGGAGGAGCCTCAAGGCCGGGGCGTGGAAGCTGTGCTCCTCGGCGGGGAAAGTGCCCTCGCGCACCGCGACGAGGTAGTCCTTCACGGCGCCGCCCACCGTGCCGGAGAGGTCGGCAAAGCGCCTCACGAACTTCGGCTTGAACCCTGAGTCAAATCCGAGCAGGTCGTTCACCACCAGGACCTGGCCGTCGCAGGCGGGGCCGGCCCCGATGCCGATGGTGGGCACGGGCAACTGTCCGGTGATGAAGCGGGCGAGCTCGGCCGGGATGCATTCGAGGACGAGGGCGAAGATGCCGGCCTGAGAGAGAGCGCGCGCGTCGCCGAGCAGGCGGACGGCGTCCTCGTTTTCCTTGCCCTGCACCCGGTAGCCCCCCAGGGCGTGGACGGACTGGGGGGTGAGGCCGAGGTGGCCCATGACCGGCACCCCGGCCCGCACGATGCGGCGGACCACCTCCGCGTACTCGGCTCCGCCCTCGAGCTTGACCGCCTCCGCCCCGCCCTCCGCCACCAGGCGGACAGCCGCCTTGACCGCTTCGTCCGGGTTCGCCTGGTAGCTGCCGAAGGGCATGTCGGCGGTGAGGTGGGCCCGCCCGCTCGAGCGGGCGAGCCCGCGGCGCACGGCGGCGGTGTGGTAGACCATGTGCTCGAGGGTGACGGACAGGGTCGAGTCGTGGCCCTGAAAGACCATCCCCAGCGAATCGCCCACGAGAATGGCGTCCGCCCCGGCCTCGTCGACGAGGCGCGCCATGCTGGCGTCGTAGGCGGTGACCATGGCGATCCGGGCGCCCGTCCCCTTCATGGCACGCAGATCGAGTGCGGTGAGGCGCTTGCGCTGCCCGGAAGCCTGGCTGGACATATTCACCTCTGGTGCAGGCCCGTCGCCGGGTCCCGCCCGTGCTGAAAGACTCGCCTACCAATACCCCGAGCGGCCGGGGAAGGAAAGGCCAACGGCGGGGAGGTCGGTCGGGGTCACCGGCTCGGATTGTAGTGCTGGGTTCCCTTGCGGTGTCGGCGGATGACGGCGACGAGCGCCGACGCGTCCCGGGGCGAGGCGAGGTCGATGTCGCTCGTGTTGACGACGAGCAACGGCGTCTCGTCGTAGTGGAAGAAGAAGTCGTTGTAGGCCCTCGAGAGCGCCTCGAGGTAGGCGGGGTCGAGGTGGCGCTCGATCGGGCGTCCGCGGCGCCGAATCCGGGAAAGCAGGACCTCCTGGCGGGCCTGGAGGTAGATGACGAGATCCGGCCTCACCACCCGGGCCCCGATGAGTGCGTAGACCTGCTCGTAGAGGGCGAGCTCGTGGGGATCCAAGTTCAAGGAGGCGAAGATGCGGTCCTTCGAGAAGAGGTAGTCGGCGACGGTGAGCTGGCTGAAGAGGTCCTGCTGGAAAAGCTCCTGCTGTTGCTCGTAGCGGGAGAGCAGGAAGAAGAGCTGGGTTTGGAAGGCGTACTTTTTTCGGTCTTCGTAGAAGCTCCCCAGAAACGGGTTTTCCTCGACCGGCTCGGCGACGAGGCGCCCACCGAACTGCTCGGCGAGCAGGGTCGCGAGCGTAGTTTTGCCCGCCCCGATGGGGCCATCGATGGCGATGTAGCGCGCCCTGTCCACGCGGTGCCGAACCCTGCCATGGCGACCGAGTGGTGTCACGCTCGGCGGAGCGCCCACCGAGCTTGTGCTCCCTATCGGACAAGAAAAACGCATTATGCCCTTATGGGTAGGATCTGAAGATCAGGATGGGCATGATCACGCGATCAGGCGCTCTTGACATGGCATGTCTCGTCACGTAACGTCATTTCAGAAGAGGAGGCCATCCGCACGATGGGCGGCGTTCGGAGGATCGAGACGGTGCGGCCGAGGCCCTCCTCGGCGAGGGCCGGAGGACAGGCCGAGGAAGTCGACCCCGCCTTCCACCGGGCCATCCTCAAGATCGCACTCGAGCTCAAGAAGCCCAACGCTCAGAGCTGCGAGGCGATCGTGGAACGGACGGTGAAATCCATGCGGCTCGACCCGGTCGCCTTCCGCCGCTACCTCGGAGAGAACGGGGGTCGCAACATGAGCCTTCTGCTCGCCACCGCCCGTGGCGGAGGCCTGTAGCGCTTTCGGGACATGAGCGCCCGCTCGACTGATGGGCGTGGGCGGGCGGAGTTTGCGGGCGGGCGCTCATGATGTAGGCCGAGGAGGCGCGCGATGTGCAAGCACCGCAACTGCCGCCGTCCCAGGTTCGTCGCCGGGCTGTGCGGCCTGCACACCCTCGGCTGCCTTCCGGGGCGAATCCGCGCCCTCCGCCGGCCGCGGGCGAGGGGTGAGCTACAGGCCGCTCGGCCCACCCTCAGGGCCGCCATTCCTTAGCCGAGTGCCCTCTCGAGAGCGGCCCACTCCTCCACGGTGAGGGTCTCCCCCCGCCGGCGAGGATCGATGCCCGCACTCTCCAAGGCTCGGGCCAGGGCTTCGCGGGGAGCAACCCGGCCCGCTTCGAGGGCGTTGGCGAGCATCTTGCGCCGCTGCGCGAACCCTGACTTCACGAGGAGCCGGAAGCGGTCCTCCGACAGGACCTCGGCCCGCGGCCGGCCGAAGCCGATGCGGACGACCGCGCTGTCGACCCGCGGCTCCGGGAGGAAGGCGCTGCGCGGCACCCGCCGCTCGAGCGAGACCCGCGCGCGGCGCTGCAGCAGGACCGAGAGCAGGCCCCAGCTGCGCCCGCCAGGGGCCGCCGCCAGGCGTTCCGCCACCTCGCTCTGCACGAGCACCACCGCCCGCTCCACGTGCTCGGCCGCGCCGAGGAGCCCGAAGAGGATGGGGCTCGTGAGGTGGTAGGGGAGGTTCCCCGCCACCGCGATTCTCCCCCCCCCGGCGAGCGCGCGGTAGTCGAGCTCGGCCGCATCCGCCTCGAGGAGCTCGACCGCGGCGCCGAACTCGCCCCGCAGCACGCGCACCATGTCGCGGTCGCGCTCCACCGCCACCACCTTCGCCCCGCGCGCCAACAGTCTCGCGGTGAGGTGGCCGAGGCCGGCGCCGAGCTCGACCACCCGTTCGCCCTGCCGCTCCACCGCGAGCAGCGCGATCGCGTCCTGGACCTCCTCGTCCCACAGGAAGTTCTGGCCCCAGCTCTTCTTCGCGCGCAGCCGGTACTTGCGCAGGAGCGCGCCCGGCGGGGGATACCCGGACCCCGCCTCGGTGTTAGAGCCGCCAGCTCGCGTCGGCATTGAGTCCCGGGCCTTCGCGCTCACCCCGCCTGAGGGCGTGGGTACCCGCCACCGCGATCATGGCCGCATTGTCGGTACACAGCCGCGGGGCGGGGAGAAAGACCTCCAGGTCCTCGTACTCCCCGGCCCGCTCCGAGACGGCGGCTCGCAATCGGCTGTTCGCGGCCACCCCTCCCGAGAGGACGATGCGCCGGAATTGGAGCCGGCGCGCGGCCCGGAAGAGCTTGTGCACGAGGGCCCCCACGATGGCCTCTTGATAGCTCGCACACAGGTCGCACAGATCCTGCCCCTCGGGCACGCCGCGCGCGCGCACGTGGTGGAGCAGCGCGGTCTTGAGTCCGGAAAAGCTGAAGTCGAGCTCGTGGCCGCGCACGATCGCCCTCGGGAAGCGCACCCCTCCCGCCCGGCCCTTCTGGGCGAGCCTGTCTATGGCGATGCCGCCCGGGTAGGGCAGGCCGAGGAGCTTCGCGCCCTTGTCGAAGGCCTCGCCGGCCGCGTCGTCGCGGGTCGAGCCGAGGAGCTTGTAGCGGCCGAAGTCCTCGGCCGCGTAGAGCGAAGTGTGGCCACCCGAGACCACGAGGCCGAGGAAGGGAAACTCGGGAGGTCGCTCCGCCAAAAAGCTCGCGAGGAGGTGTCCCTCGAGGTGGTTCACGCGGACGAGCGGCTTGGCCCAGCCGGCCGAGAGCGCCTTCGCCACCTGCACCCCCACGAGCAGTGCGCCGACGAGTCCGGGTCCGCTCGTCACGGCCACGCCGTCGAGTTCATCGGGCGCCACCCCCGCACGGGAGAGGGCCTCGTCGACGACCGGCATCACCTGCATCACGTGGTTGCGGCTCGCCAGCTCGGGGACCACGCCCCCCCACCGGCGGTGCAGCTCGATCTGGGTGGCCACCACGTCGGAGAGGGCACGCCGCCCGTCCTCGACCACCGCGGCGGCGGTCTCGTCACAGCTCGTCTCGATGCCGAGGACTTTCACGGGGCCCGGGTGCGCCTCGCGGGAGGGCGCGAGGGAGCTCCCTATAGGACGGAGAGGCGCGCCCGTCCAGCGAGACCGTGATGTGAGGTGCGCGTCTCTTCTCAGTGCACCTTGCCAGGCCCTTCGAGCGGCGCCGGGCTCCGGGCCGGAGCCGAGACCGCGCTGCGGGCCGTCGGCGGCCCGGAGCGGGCCACCCACACCCCGAGGGCCAGGACGATGAGGAGGAGCACGACCAGCGCGGCGGCGAGGGCCGGCCGCCGCAGACGCTCCTCGGGAGCGCCCTCACCTGCCTTCGGTGGAACCGTCGGGGGGGCGGGCAGCGGCGGGAGGGGTGAGGCGACCGCGGGGGCCGGGGTGGCCCGCGGCTCCGGAGGAGAAGGGCGAAGCTCGGCGGGCGAAGGCGTGCGACGAGCGGCGGTCGAGCGAGGCGGAGCCGGGAAGCGCACCACCCGCGGCGGGAGCGGCCCGGCCGCCGCCTTGGGAGGCTCGGTCGCCGCGACCGGTCCCTCCCCTTCGCCGGCCGGAGCGGCGAACCAGGCCTCCGGCTCGCCCTCCTTCCGCAGGAGGACCCCGTCGGCCTCGACCGCGGCCCGCACGATGCCCTCCGAGGCGAGGCGCGCCACGATGCCGGCCGCCACGAGGTCGTCGAGGCCCGACTCGAGGAGTATGGCGTCGAGATCCCTTCGCCCGTCCACGAGCCGGAGGACGGCATTCATCTCGTCGGGGATCTCGGCCAGCCGATCGGACAGGAGCAGGAAGTTGATCTCGAGCGGGGACCGCGCCGATGGCAGGTGGCTCGCGAGCTCCTCCCAGGCCCTGAGTCGCTTTTCGCCTTGGGCGAGGACACTCTCGGTCGAGGACAGGATGCGCCGAGGCCGGTCGAAGAGGCCCCTTTCCATCTCAGAGCGTCCCACCCTCCATCGCAGGAGACGGTACAGGGCGGCCTCGCCCGCGTGTTGGCCGAGCTCCGCGTCGACGAGTTCGCCGTCCTTCAGGTAGACCCGCCCCCGGCGCCCGAACGCGTCGTAGAGGTGCAGCACCCCGCTCTCGCGGCCCGCTTCCAGGGCCGGCAGGAGATCTCGAAGACCCCTCTCGGCGAGGTCCGACGGGGCTTCCTTCTGCGCCGGCCGCGGCTCCCCGCGGGCGCCGCCCTCCCGAGGAGGGAGCCCCGCTTCGAGAGGCTCGTCCGCCTGCTTCGAGTCCTTCGAACAAAAGTCCGTCATCGCTTCTTGAAGAGCACGCTCTTGTCCGGCGTTTTCTTGCCGCGGCGCGCCTCGAGCGCCCTGAGCTCGCGGTCGGCTTCCACATACCTCGGATTGGCCTGCAAGGCCCGGCGCAGCATGCGTTCCGCCTTGGCCTCGTCGCCCTCGTCCCGCGCCAGGATCCCGCACACGAAAGCGGCGCGGTCGGTGCAAGCCGGATCCTCGAGCGCAGCTTCGGCGAGCGCCCGCGCCCGGGAACGGTCGCCGCTCGGATCGACGAGGAGGGCGTGCGCGTAGGCCACCTGGTACTCCGGCCTGGGATCGCCGCGCAGGGCCGCCTCGTAGAAGCCCCGGGCTCTCGCGAAGTCGCGGGTCTTGAGGCAGGCTTCGGCCTTCTGGATGTCGACGGCCGCGCTCGAGGCGTCGCCACCCCCCTCGGCGGCCGACCGCTCCGGACGGCTGCGCGCCAGGTAGTCGATGCGCCGGCGGTCGTCGGAGAGAACCTCGTACGCCTCGTTCACCGCAGCAAAGAGGTCCTTCACGAGCGGCCCGAGGTCGGCGAGCGCCGGGGCGCTGAACCGATCGGGGTGGAGCTTCTTGGCGATCTGGAAGTACGCGCTCTTCACCTCCTCGCGGCTGGCGGTGCGCGGCAGCCCCAGCCGCTCGAAGAGGTCGTGCGATCGCGACTGCGGCATCGCCGCCTCGAGTGCGCGGCGCAGCCCCTCCTCGGCGGCGGTCAGGATGGGCCGGGCCGGGGACGAGGCCGGCTGGGCCGCTGGGCGGGCCGCGCCCCCCGGGGGCGGCTGTCCGGAGAGCGGGCCGACACCCATGTTCTGCATGGCGCGCTGGAGCAGCCGCTGCCGTCGCCGGCGCGCCTCCCCGGGGTCGCTGCGCCGCGCCGGGCCCTTCCCATCTCGAGCGCGATCGGCCGCGGCAGGTGGAAGGTCGCTCGCCACCGGCTCCCGGATCGCCGCCCCGGGTTGGCCCTGACTCGGGCGGGGCAGCGCTGGCTCCTCGATGGGGACACCGGCCAGATCGGCCAGGTCCACCACCAGGCTGGGCATCGCCTCGATGTGGCTCACCGAGGCCGGGCGAGGGGCGGCGAGGCCGAGGAGGAGGAGCGCGGCCACGATGGCCCGGGCGCGCTCGGGCGCGACCCCCGGATCGGAGAGGAAGGCATCGAGGCTCGTCAGGTCCTTCAGTCGGGCCACGAGACGGGCCTCGGGCTCGTTGAAGCCGAAGGCCGGTCCGAGCTGCCCGCTTCCCGGGGCGAGCGCCAGGGTGCCGGCGGCCGCCATCTGGAGGGCCGAAGCGACGAGTGGGGTGGCCTGCGGGGTCTCCAGGGCGTCCACCACGGCCCGGAAGGGCGAGATGTGGATGCCGTTCGTCCACTCGGGGACGGGCGCGGCGGGGTCGAACTGGAAACGCCCGGAGGCGAGGGCTGCCACCTCGGTCAGGTAAGCCGCCTGCTGCTGCGAGAGCGCCCGGTCCACCCGCTCGGGCGTGACGAGGCCGAGCTCGACGAGCACCTCGCCCTGGGGCTTCTTCGTCCTCGCCATCTCGGCAAGGCTCGTTCCGAGTTGCTCGACGTCGATGAGGCCCTCGGCGAGCAGGATCTGGCCGAGCGGCCGAAAGCCGGTGAACGACTGCGCGCCGACCGGGACGCCTCCCCGGAAGAAGACCCGCGAGGAGCCCCCATCGTGGGCCACGGTGAGGACACCGGTGCCGCGCTGGTTCATCACCTCGAGCAGGACCGCCGCGAGCGGCACCTCGGCGAGGTCGCCGGGCTCTTCCAGAAAGGACATACCGCGCGCGATCTTACCCCATCTGCCGGGAGGCGACCCGGATCGCCTGGTAGAGCCCGATTCCGACGGCGGTCGCGAGATTGAGGCTGCGCTGGCCAGCGAGCAGCGGGATCCCGACCGCACGATGGGGATAGGCGGCGAGCAGGGCCGGCGGCAGCCCCTCCACCTCCGAACCGAAAACGAGGAAGTCGCCCCGCCGGAACCGGGCGTCGAACACGCTTTGCTCGGCCCGGCCGCTGAAGAGATGGAGCTTTTCGATTTGACCGCGGACGGCACCGGCCTCAAATTCGGGCCAGCTTTCGTAGAGGGCGAGGTCGAGGGAAGACCAGTAGTCGAGGCCGGCGCGGCGCAGCTTCTTCTCCTCGAGCGAGAAGCTGAGCGGCCCGACGAGATGGAGCTTCGAGCCGGTCACCGCACAGCTGCGAGCGACGTTGCCGGTGTTGGGAGGGATTTGCGGTCGCACCAGGACCACCTGCAGCGGCGGATCGAGGGGGGTGAGGGAGGGCATGGGCGGCATCGGCATCGTGAACAATCCCATGGCGCGGCGCAACCGCCTGGTGCCCGCCACCGCCCGCCGGCTGCGTACGCTCCTCGACGGGGAGGGCGAGGTGGCCGACGCGGTGACGGAGGACGAGCTTGCCCGCGCCATCGAGCGCTTCAAAGCGAGGGCGGTGGAGGTGGTGGGCATCAACGGGGGAGACGGCACCGGCCACTTCGTCCTCTCCGCCCTGGCCAGGGCCTACGGGCCCTCGCCCCTCCCCACCGTGGCGCTCCTGCGCGGGGGCGCCATGAACACGGTCGCCGACGCGAACAAGCTGCGCGGCACTCCCGAGCATCTCTTGAAGGCGCTCCTCGAGCGTCGCCGCGCCGGCCTGCCCTTGCGCACGCTCGAGCGCGACCTGCTCGCCGTCGAGACCGACGGCGAAAGAGTGAGCTACGGCTTCCTCTTCGGCACCGGAACCATCGTGGTCTTCCTCGACGCGTACTACCGCACCGGGCATCCCGCGGCCGCCACCGCGGCTCTCCTCCTCCTGCGCGCGGTCGTCTCCGCCCTGGGGGGCGGCCGCTTCGCCCAGGAACTCACCGCCCGCGAGAGCCTTCGGGTGAGTGCGGACGGCGAGGAGTGGCCGGACGAGCCGTTCCTCACCGTCGCGGCAGGCGCGGTGCCGGAAATCGGCTTCGGCTTCGCCCCCTTCTTCCGCTGCGACGAGCAGCCCGGCTTCTTCCACGCGGTGGGGGTAACCGGCTCGACGCTCCAGCTCGCGACGAGCCTCCCCCGCATCTGGTTCGGCCGGCCATGGAAGCGCACCCTCGCCCTCGACGCCGTGACGCGCGACCTGCGCGTGGAGGGGCCGGTGCGCTTCGCGGTGGACGGCGATCTGTACGAGGCCCGCCGCTCGGTTCGGGTGCGCACAGGGCCGGTGGTTCGGCTGGCCCTGCCCTAAGCTCTCGCTCGCGCGCGGACGCGCTCTCGCGTAGAGTCCACCCGGCGCGCGAAGCGGGGAGCCCTGGATGAGCGAGATGAACTACTGGTACGAGTGGGACGGCAAGCCGGCGGGCCCGGTGCCCCCGGCGGCCATCCTGGACCTCGTCCGCAAGGGAGCGCTCGGCCCGTCCGCCCGGGTGTGGCGGTCGGGCCTTTCGCAGTGGATCCGCCTTTCGGAGGTCCCCGAGCTCGCTGCGGCCCTCCCGTCACCGACCGTTCCTTTGCCGGCCGGCCCTACCGGCGGAGGACCTCCCCCGCCCTTTGCGGCGACCGAGCGGGGGAGGGCCGGCGCCCGCCCTGATCCCGTCTCGCCGGGCGCGACGGTGGCGCTCGGGGTCGTCACCCTGGGCATCTATCCCATGGTGAAGTTCTACCAGGCGGCCCTGGTCTACGAAGGGATGGCGCTCCGCCGTTCGCACTTCGTCATCTTCTTCTGGCTGGCGGTCGGCCTTTTCTTGGTCGGCTTTCCCCTCCACATCATTCCCTTCGGGTTCGTCCCGGCCCACCTCGCCGCCCTGGTCTTCACCGTCCTCACCCTCTTCGAGGTGCTCGAGGTGCGGGGGGAGGCGGTAAAGCGGCTCAGGAGCTCGCCCCCGCTCGCCTCGCCCGGCACTCACCAGGCCCTCTTCATCGCGAGCCTGCTCACCTTCTGGATCTTCATCGGGTTCGTGCTCATCGCGGTCGAGACCTACAAGTTCTTCAAGGACCACGAGGCCATCGTGGCGGCCGCGGCCGCCCCGGCCTAGGGCAGTCCAGGTGCGCTCGCGCGCACGCGCAACTTCCCCGCCGCCACCGCCGACGCGAGCTCCTCCCCCGGCTCGAGAACGGTCCCCTCCCATACCACCGCGCGCTCGACGCGGGCGGCGGGGCCGACCCGCCCCTCGCGACCCACCACGACGAAAGGTCCCACCACCGCGCCCCGAGCGATGCGAGCCCTTTGGCCGACGAGGGCCGGGGGAAGGAGGACCGCTCCTTCCTCCACCTCGGCTCCGGGATCGAGGTAGAGCCCCGCCGAGGGGCGGGCGCACCCGCGCCAGGGATCGGCGCCGAGAAAGCGGGCGAGTGGGACCCGGCCGGCGAGGAGGTCGAAGTTCGCGGCGAGGTAGCGGTCGGGCGTGCCGAGGTCGTTCCAGTAACCCGAGGCGAGGTGACCGCGCACGAGGCCGGAGGCGAAGAGCGTAGGGTAGACCTGCCGGTTCACGTCGAGCTCGAAGGGCCGGGGTGGAATCCGGTCGATGAGCTCCGGCGAGAGGATGTGGACTCCGGTGAAGTGCCAGCGAACGAGGCCCTCGCCCCCGGGACCGAAGCGGCCGGCCACGCGCCGAACGACGAGCGAGGCGTCGGTCTCGACCGCCGCGTAGCCCGACCCCTCGGGCATGGGCGCGAGGACCATGGTGGCGAGCGCGCCGGCGGCGTCGTGGGCGGCGAGCGCCGCTTCGAGGTCCACGTCGAACAGGATGTCCCCGTTCATGAGCACGATGGCCCGCGCGCCCTCGAGCGCGGCGCGCGCCTCGCGGAGCGCTCCGCCGGTACCGGCGATGATCGGCTCGCGCGAGACGACCACGGATTGTCCGAGCGCCTGCGCGGCCGCGCAGGCCGTCTCGACGATCCTCCCGGCGAGGTGATGCGCGTTCACCACCACGCGCCGCACGCCGGCCCCCGCGAGAAGCGAGAACGCGTAGCGCAGGAGCGGCACCCCGCACACCGGCACGGCCGCCTTCGGCACCTCCGAGGTGAGGGGCCTGAGGCGCGTGCCGAGCCCGGCGCACAGGACCATCCCGACCCGCTCATCGCCCATGGCGCTCCCTCGGGGCTTGGCGCGACCGCGAGAGGAGCCGGCCGGCCCTCTCGCGAGCGCTCTCGTGCACCCTCCCATGTACTATCGCGTCCGGAAGCTCGCGCGGAGGGAGGGCTCCCGCCCTCTAAGGTGGGGCCCTGAGCTCGGCTCCAAGAGCCTTTATCGCCGCTCCCAGGCGCACGGCCCGTGAAGACGCCCCGAAAGGAGGCTTTGGCCTTAGTGGTGCCATATTACCGTGTTGAATCAGCTGCCTGGCGCTGGCGAGCCTGCCCTCGCTCCCCTGTTAACTCACCGCGTCATGACGAAATGCCGCAGGGCATGCCATGGGTGCTTCACCGGCAGCACGAAGGGCGTTGATCCGAGTCAATTCAGGCGTTTGAAACGCACTGACCGAAAAGGGTCATCGCGCGGCGAGGTGGGGAGAATACGACAGGACGCAGGCTTTTCAGCGCGGCGATCCACGGGACGCCGCCTTCTCGAAGGAGACTTCGCATGGTCGACGTGGCACGCACGACGGGCACGGAGCCGAAGGGTCACCGCTCGGCGGCAGAAGTGCTCGGCTCGCCGGAGTTCAAGCAGCTCGTGGCCCGCCGCTTCAAGGTGAGCGCGGTTCTGCTGGTGCTCCTTTTCATCGTTTACTACGGGTACATCCTGCTCATCCCATACGCCCCGGAGTTCATGAAGACCAAGATCGGGGAAGTGACGACCATCGCCATCCCGCTCGGGGTGGCGGTCATCGTGGCGGCCTTCGTGCTCACCGCCATCTACATCGTGTGGGCCAACTCGAGCTACGACCCGGAGGTCGCGCGCCTCCGGAGCCACCTGCGGAAGTGACCGGCTTTTTGCCCCCCCAAGACCCGGAGTCTCACTAGCATGCTCTCGCACGCACAGGAATTGCTCAAAGCCGTCCTCGGCCAGGCTGAAGCCTACAAGCCCGGCGAACGCAACAACACCGCGCTGGCCTTCTTCTTCGTCATCGTCGTCATCACCCTCGTCATCACCTACTTCGCGGCCAAGAGGACCAAGACCTCGAAGGAGTTCTACGCGGCCGGCCGGAACGTCTCGGCCCTGCAGAACGGGCTCGCCCTCTCCGGCGACTACATGAGCGCGGCGAGCTTCCTCGGCATCTCCGGCCTGGTGGCCCTGAAGGGCTACGACGGCATGATCTACGCCACGGGATGGCTGGTGGGGTGGCCCGCCCTCATGTTCCTCATCGCCGAGCCGCTGCGTAACCTCGGCAAGTTCACCTTCGCCGACGTGGTCGCCTTCCGCCTGCGCCAGACGCCGGTGCGGATCGCCTCGGCGGTGGGGGGCATCCTGACCGTGCTCTTCTACACCATCGCCCAGATGGTCGGGTCGGGCAACCTCATCAAGCTCATGTTCGGCATCGACTACACCACCGCCGAGATCATCGTGGGGGTCGTCATGCTGGCCTACGTGCTGTTCGGCGGCATGCTCGCCACGACCTGGGTCCAGATCATCAAGGCGGTGCTGCTGCTCGTCGGCGTGACCATCCTCACCCTGCTCGTCCTCGGACAGGTGGGCGGCCCCTCCGACCTCTACGCCAAGGTGTCGAAGGACATCGGGCAGAAGATGCTCGAGCCGGGCGCGCTCGCCAGCAATCCCCTGGAGGCGGTCTCACTCGGCCTCGCCCTCATGTTGGGGCTCCTCGGCTTGCCCCACATCCTCATGCGCTTCTACACCGTCCCCGATGCCAGGGCCGCCCGCAAGAGCGTGCTCTACGCCACCGGCTTCATCGGTTATTTCTACATCATCATCCCCATTGTCGGATTCGGCGCGGCCGTCCTCATCCCGGGCGGCCAGAAGGCCATCGCGACCATCGATCCGGGCGGCAACATGGCGGCTCCCTTGCTCGCCCTCAACCTGGGCGGCACGCCGTTCATGGGGTTCATCGCCGCGGTGGCCTTCGCGACCATCCTGGCGGTGGTGGCCGGCCTCACCCTGGCCGGCGCCTCCGCTTACTCGCACGACATCTACGTGAACGTCATCAAGCAGGGGAAGGCCACCGAGGAGGAGCAGGTGCGGGCGGCCAAGACCGCCACGGTGATTTTCGGCATCGCCGCGGTGGCACTCGGCATCCTCTTCAAGGGTCAGAACGTGGCCTTCATGGTAGGCCTCGCCTTCTCCATCGCCGCGAGCGCCAACTTCCCGGCCCTGCTCATGTCCATCGTCTGGAAGCGGTTCTCCACCTCGGGCGCGGTGGCCTCCATCCTCACGGGTGCCATCCTGGCGGTGGCCATGATCCTCTTCAGCGACACGGTGTGGGTGCAGATCTTCAAGTTCCCCCACGCCATCGTGCCCATCAAGAACCCCTGCGTCATCTCGATGTCGGCCGCGTTCGTGGTCGGCATCCTCGCCTCGCTCCTAGCGCCCGACGAGGTGGCCCAGGCCAAGTTCGAGGACGAGAAGCTGCGCACCTACCTGGGCGTGGGCGCCGAGTAGCCCGTTCGCCCGCCGTTCGAGAGGGGCCCTTCCGGCAGGGAGGGCCCCTTTTCACCGAGAGGTCCGGCGAGAAGCCCCGCACCTTCAGTTCAGGATCGGCTCCGGCTTTCCGCGGCGGTGGCCCCGACTCGGAGCGAAGTGATTGCCGAGATCGATGCTGCGCGATGGGCTTTTTGGACTCGCGGAGACGAGGTCGTCACAATGCCCGCGGGCGCCCCTTGCAGGCGGCGGCGAACCGCTCGGCCGGCGAGGACTCGCGGTTGAAGCGCTGGAGACCCCGAGCGGAAGAGCGCCGTCCTCTCCGAGTCGCATGGCGCGAGCCGCTGCGAGTCCCTCGATTCCCGCATTGGGCACGAGCCCACAGGCACCCGCCGAGCACGGCATCGTGTCGTCGAACGAGACGCAACTCCTCTACGATCTGCAGGGACTCGCGATCCCGACCGCACGCGGCGCCGGACGGGCCGGCCGCACACGCCTCGGCGGCTCCGGGCCCTCGCCGTGCCAACCTTCGCCTGGGCAAAGGCGTAGGAAAAGCTCCGGCGAGGTAGGTGCCCGGCGCGGGCCCGGAGGGTCAGCGAACGAGGAGGAGCGCTCCCTTGGTGGCCTCGAGGATCTGCGCGAGCCTCGGCCGGTCGAGCTCGAACCACTCGGCCGCCATGACGAGCAGCGCCGCGTGCCGGTGCGCAGCTCGAAGCAGGCGATCCGGTCCGAGGCCTCCTGCCCAGGTGGCCGGCATCTCCTCCGACCGCCCGTGCCTGAGGTGGGCGCCCGCGGCGATGCTGCGCGCCTCCTCCCGAGTCCGGGCGAGCACGAGTAGGGCGAGCCGGGCTCCGCGTCCGCCGAGCGAGATGGCGAGCTCGAGGGCCCGGTCGGCCGCCTGCGAGCCATCGTGGACGACGCACAGGTGTGGGCCCAACGGGGCGCCCCGGCGCAGGACGAGCACCGACCCTCGGGCGAGGGCCGCCACGCGCGGCGGCATGGCCGAGCTGTGGGTGCTCGTGCCCTGGTCGAGCAGCACCACCAGATCGTTGTGGTGGGTGGCCCTCACCACTTCGCGCCAGGGCTCGCCCCTCGCCACCGTGAACGACCAGGGCAGGCCGAGCGGGCGCACCGCGCTCGCCAGGGCCTCGCGCGCGCGCGCCACGATGGCGCGCAGCTCGGCCTCCACGGCCTCGCGGTCGACGGGGCGGACCGTGCCGGACGGGGCAGCCAGCTGGTGGGCGGCCGGGAAGGAGGCCGCCCGCAGCACGTCGGGGTCCTCGACGAGGAGGCCCTCGAGGTGAGCCCCCAGGCGCGAGGCCAGGGTGGCCGCTTCGGAAAGCGCGCCCAGGCCAGGGGGAGAGGCCTCGAGCGCGACGAGGACCCGCCTCGGCGAGAGGCGCGCGGGGGTCACGGGCGGCCCCCCACGCCTGGGCCGGCCGGGGGGCCGGAGAACGCGCGCGCCGCTTCCGAGAGCTCCTCCAGCTTTGCGGCCACCCGGGCGTTGATGGAGCCGGGCACGAAGCGGCCGTCAGCGCCCCGTTCGCCGGCAGGGACCCCGGTCAAGATCTCGAGCCCTTCGTCCACCTCGTCGATGGTCCATACGCGGTACAGGCCGCGCGCGCAGGCCTCCACCACGTCCGAGCGCAGCATGAGGTTCTTCGCGTTGGCGGCAGGGATGATGACGCCCTGTTCCCCGGTCAGCCCGCGCTGTGCGCACACGTCGAAGAAGCCCTCGATCTTCTCGTTCACCCCGCCGATGGCCTGTACCTGGCCGAGCTGGTTCACCGAGCCGGTCACCGCCACCCCCTGGCGAAGGGGAGCGCCCGAGAGCGCGGAGAGCAGGGCGTACAGCTCGGCGACCGAGGCGCTGTCCCCCTCCACCCCGCCGTAGGATTGCTCGAACACCAAGCTGGCGGAGAGGGTGAACGGTCGGTCCTGTGCGTAGCGCGCCGCGAGGAGCGAGGCCAGGATGAGGACACCCTTCGAGTGGATGGGCCCGCCGAGGTCCACCTCGCGCTCGATGTCCATCACCTCGCCCCGGCCGAGGCGGACTCGCGCGGTCACCCGGCTCGGCCGGCCGAAGGTGAAGCGCCCCAGCTGGTGGAACGAGAGCGCGTTGATCTGGCCCGCCTTGCCGCCGGACGTGTCGATGAGCACGGTCCCCCGAGCGATCTCCTGGAGGAGCTCCTCGCGCACCCGGCCCTCGCGGCGGACCTGGGCATCGAGCGCAGCCTGGACGTCCTGGGGTGAAACGAGGTCCCGGCCCGCGGCCGCGGCCGCGTGGTCGGCCTCGCGGATGAGGTCGAGGACGAGCTGGGTGCGGGCGGTGAGCCGCTCGGCGTCTCCCGAAAGCCGGGCCGCCTGCTCGATGACGCGGGCGACCGCCCCATGCGAGAGGGCGCGCAACCCCTCGCGCCGGGCCAGGGTGGCGACGAGTCGCGTGTACCCCGCCTCGTGCTCGTCCCGCGGGAGGTCCTCCTCGAGCTCGGCCGCCACCTTGAAGTGCTCGGTGAATTCGGGCTCGTAGGTGGCGAGCAGGTAGTACAGGTGCGGCTCGCCCAGCAGGACCACCTTCACGTTGAGGGGAATGGGCTCGGGCTCGAGCGAGGTGCCACCCGACAGGCCGTACATCTGCTCCGGGGCCTGCGGGCGGATCTGACCGCGCGAGAGCGCACGCTTGAGCTGCTCCCAGGCGAGAGGCTGGAGCAGTAGCCGGCGCGCGTCGAGGACGAGATAGCCGCCGTTGGCCCGGTGGAGCGCGCCCGGCCGCAGCAGGGTGAAGTCGGTCACCAGCGCGCCGAAGTGGACGTGATGATCGATGCGCCCGATGAGGTTCGCGAAGGTGGGCAGATCCTCCTCCACCACCGGCGCTCCCACGGTGCGACCGTTGTCCACCATGACGTTCAGCTGATAACGGCGCAGCGCCGGCGTCTCCAAGAGCAGCTTGCGCACCTGGCCGGCGGCATTCTCGCCGTCGGAGGATCCCAGGAAGTCATGGACGTTCTCGAGGACGTCGGCCTGGACCGCATCGAGGTGGGCGAGCAGCTGGGGCAAGTCGGCGTGGCGCGCGCGCAGGTCGTCGAGCAGGTGTCCCACCGCGTAGAGCGTCACCTCGCGGTTCAGCTCCTTGACCCGCTGCCGGTGCTCGCGGTCGAGCCGGGGCACCTGGCGCAGCGCGGCCTGGAGCTCCTCCTGGACGAGGGCGACATCGGCCTCGACCCGTTGCCTCTCCTCGGCCGCAAGGTTCTGGAACTGCTCGGGGTCGAGTACTTCGCCTTCCCGCACCGGCGCCACGACGAACCCGACCGGAGTACGCACCACCGCCAGATGCCGCTCGCGAGCCCGGTCTTGTACGGCACGCACGACACGCTCACGGCTCTCCTCGAGCTGCTTCTGCAGCACTGACAGGCGCGCCCGGTAGTCCTCGCTCTCGAAGACGGCCGGGATGGCGGCGCGCAGGTCCTCGAGGAGGCGGTCCATCTCGCGCTTCAGCGGCAGCGCACGGCCCGGGGGAAGGCGGAGTGCCCTCGGCCGCAGCGGATCCTCGAAGTTGTTGAGGTAGCACCAGTCGGGGGCCGCCTCCTCGCCCCTCGCCCGCCTGGAGAGGATCTCGAAGGTCAGGGCGCGCAGGCCGGATCCGGCTGGCCCGAGCACGAACACGTGGTACCCGGCCCCGCGGAGCGAGACCCCGAACTCGAGCGCGATCCGGGCGCGCTCCTGGCCGAGCCCCTCCTCCACGTCGGCGAGGTCGGCGGTGCTGTCGAAGCCGAGCGCCTCCTCGCGGCAGCGACGGCACAATTGGTCCGCGCTCAACAGCTCCGCCGGCATGCCAAGCCCACCTCCTCGCCTGTCGCCCGCCTAGGAGCGCACCACCAGCACCGGGCAGGGCGCGCCGCGGATCACCCGCTCGGCCACCGAGCCGAGGAGGAGGTGCTTGAGCCCGGTGCGCCCGTGGGTCCCCATGACGATGACGTCGAAGTTCTCGGCCTTCGCGCAGCGCAGGATCTCCTCGGTGGGCGCCCCCCGGAGCACCTTCCACGAGACGTGCCCGCAGGGAGCGCCGGCCTCGCGCGCCCAGGTGGCGAGCCTGCGCTCGAGCTCGGGGAGGAGCGCCTCGAATTCCCGCGGACTCGAGCCGTAGAACTCGACCAGCTCCGGGGTCGGCTCGTGCACGTAGAGCACGGTGAGCGCGCCCTCGAGCGTCCGCCCGAGGTAGGCCGCCTCGAGGAGCGCGAGCCGCGAGGGCTCGGAGAAATCGACGGGGCATCCGATCTTCTTCCAGGGCCTCATGACGTCCTCCCTTCAGGTGGGCGTCGGGCGGGGCAGGGAGGGCCGACCGGCGCTCGACGCGAGGAGGGGGCAGGGGGAGTTGCCCCCGCCCGGCCCATGCGCAGCGGGGTCAGCTTCGAGAGCATGCCCCGACACGGCCGAGCGCACCTGCCGGCTCCCGCCGGGCGCGCCGCTCGAACGCGACACCTCGAAGATGATCCTAGCGCCGCGCTCGACGGCACCCAAAACACCAGGGCGGGCCCAAGCCTCGGTGTCGACCCGGCGAGAGCCGGTCCGTCGGGTGCGTCGCTTCGCCGCCATGCGAGCGCCCTCGCCTGGGCCTGGGATTCCCCAGCGAGGGCCGGATTCAGGGGATGGGCCCGAGGGAGGCACCCAGGCTTTGCTCCGCGTCGAGGCTCGCCCATGACCCGCCGCCCCTCCGCGAGGCGCTCCTGCGGGTGAGCGCGTCGGCTAGGGAGCGAGTTCCGGCACGTGGCGGGCCAAGACCTCCTGCAGCTCGCGCAGGTCCGCGCGCCGGGCCATCGCCTCTTTCACATAGCGCAGCGAGAGGGGGATGGAGACGAGGAAGCTCGAGTTCTTCTTCACGCGATCGATGTAGACGAAGCGGCCGGCGTCCTTGAGCTTGCGCTGGACGGTGACGAGGTCGAACACCTCGCGGAAGGGCAGGTAGGCAAGGCCCGGACCGCCTTCCGCTTCGAGCCGCGCGAGATAACGCCGGAGCATCTTCTCCACGAAATGGCTCTCGAGCTCGATGTAGCTGTCGCGCAGGAGGGCCACGAGGTCGTACTGCCTCGGCCCGAGGAGCGCGTCTTGGAAGTCGATCACCACCTCTTCGCCCGAGGGCAGCACCATGAGGTTGCGCGACTGGTAGTCCCGGTGGGTGAAGCCCTTGGGCTCGCCCGCGAGCGCCCGGGCGATGCGGCCGAAGTGGAGATCGACCTCGGCACGCTCCGCGGGGGCAAGGCGCGCCTCCTTGTAGGCCTCGAGGAGCCACTCGCGGAAGTGATGGAGCTCCCACAGGTAGAGCTCCTCGTCGAAGCTGCGCGTGAAGGCGAGGCAGCCCTGCGGGTGGCGCTCGGCCCGGGCGCGCAGCCTCGCCAGCTGGTCGACCGCCTCCTCGTAGAGGGGGGTGGGGTCGGCCCCCTTCTTGACGAGCGTCTCCAGCATCTCGTCGCCGAGGTCCTCGAGCACGACGAGCCCGCCCCGCGGATCGTCCGTGTAGAAGCCCCGGATGGCGGGGACCCTTATCCCGAGTGCGGTGAGATAGCGCTGGACGTCGACGAAGGGATCCTCGCCGCTCGGCGCACCCCTAGTCACTTCCTCGGGCCGGGAGTCGGGGGGCATCACCATGACGACCTGCGAGGCGGGCGGGGTCCCCACGCGCCAGTAGCTGCGCATGGAGGCGTGGCCGGCGAGCCGCTTCACCGGCACGCCGGGGGCCTGTTGCCCCAGGGCGCGAGCGACCGCCTCGCGCACGCGCTCCTCCGTCACGGGATCACGCACGGCCTTCCTCCCTCGCCCGGGCGCGGGTGCCCTCGGGACGCGTTGACACTGTCGAACGGCCACGCCTATAAACCGCCGCTCCAGGCGGTCCTCGCCTCTTTTCGGAGCGCGCATGTCCCATCACGAGAACGTCCTCGCCGCCATCGGCCACACCCCGCTCGTCCGCCTGAACAAGGTGGTCTCCCCGGAGGACGCCACCGTGCTCGTCAAGCTCGAGTACCTGAACCCGGGGGGTTCCATCAAGGACCGGATGGCGCTCCACATCCTGGAGAAGGCGGAGCGACAGGGCCTGCTCAGGCGGGGATCCACCATCGTCGAGAACACGAGCGGCAACACCGGCCTCGGTGTGGCCATGGCCGCGGCCGTCAAGGGCTACCGCTGCATCTTCACCATGCCCGACAAGATGTCGAAGGAGAAGCAGGACGCGCTCAAGGCCTTCGGGGCCCAGGTGGTGGTGACCCCCACCAACGTCCCGGCCGATTCGCCGGACAGCTACTACTCGGTGGCCAAGCGCATCGCCGCCGAGACCCCCAACAGCTTCTACCTGAACCAGTACCACAACCCTGACAACGTCGAGGCGCACTACACCACCACCGCGCCGGAGATCTGGGAACAGGTCGGCGGGCAGTTCGACGCCTTCGTGGCCGGACTGGGCACCGGCGGCACCATGAGCGGCTGCGGCCGCTTCTTCAAGGAGAAGAACCCCAAGATCCAGAACGTGGGCGTCGACCCGGTGGGCTCGGTTTACTACGGCATGTTCAAGACCGGCAAGCTCACCTCGCCCAAGGTCTACAAGGTGGAGGGCATCGGCGAGGACATGATGTGCGGCGCCATGCACCTGCAGGTGCTCGACGAGGTGCGCCAGGTCGACGACCGGCAGGCCTTCACCATGGCTCGCCGCCTGGCGCGCGAAGAGGGCCTCTTCGCCGGAGGCAGCTCGGGGGCGGCCGTCCACGTGGCGGCCGAGCTCGCGCGCGAGCTCGGCCGCGGCAAGGTGGTGGTGGTGCCCTTGCCGGATACCGGCCGGGCCTACGTCTCGAAGTTCTACTCGGACGAGTGGATGCGCGACAACGGCTTCCCGGTGGCAGGCGGCGGCGAGGGCCTGTCGGGGGCCACGGTGGGGGACGTGCTCGGCGGCCGCCGGGACGAGGTGATCAGCGCACGCAAGACCGACAAGGTCGAGGTGGTGGTGAAGAAGATGAAGGACCACGACATCTCGCAGATGCCGGTGGTCGAGCCCGACGGGCGCTGCATCGGTATGATCCACGAATACGACCTCCTCAACTTCCTCATCGAGGGCAAGCATCGCCTGAGCGAGACGGTGGAACCGCTCGTCCAGCCCTTGCAAGGCGTCGTCGCCCTCGACACGCCCATCGGGAAGCTGCGCGACATCTTCAACGACGACAACGTGGCGGTGGTGAAAGAGGGCGAGCGGGTGAGCGGCATCGTCACCAAGATCGACCTCATCGATTTCCTCGGGATGACGCTGCGCTAACGACGACGCCCTTCCGGGGCGAGAGGTCCACCATGAAAGAGCAGGAGAGGCTCCACTTCGACTCGCTGGCCATCCACGCCGGGCAAGCTCCCGACCCCACCACCGGCGCGGTCATGACCCCGGTGTACCTCACCTCCACCTACGTCCAGGAGGGCCCTGGAGTTCACAAGGGGTACGAGTACTCCCGCACCCAGAATCCGACCCGCCAGGCGCTCGAGAGCTGCCTCGCCGCGCTGGAAGGGGCGACTCACGGCCTCGCCTTCGCGTCCGGACTGGCCGCCACGGATACCGTCCTCCACCTGCTCGAGGCCGGCGACCATGTGCTCGCCTCGGACGACGTCTACGGAGGGACCTTCCGCATCTTCGACAAGGTGTATCGGCGGCACGGGATCGAGGTGACCCCGGTCGACCTGTGCGACCTCGCGAAGGTCGAGCACGGCTTCAGGAAGAACACCCGGCTCCTCTGGATCGAGAGCCCGACGAACCCCATGCTCAAGATCGCTGACCTCGCGGCGCTCGCCCGCCTGGGGCGGGCCCACGGCGTCACCACCGTGGTCGACAACACCTTCGCCACCCCGTACTTTCAAAGGCCGCTCGAGCACGGCATCGACCTCGTCGTGCACTCCACCACCAAGTACCTGAACGGCCACTCCGACGTGGTGGGTGGGGCGGCCATGACGAGCGACGAGGCGATCTTCGAGCGGCTCAAATTCTTGCAGAACGCGGTGGGCGGCGTCCCCGGGCCCCTCGACGCCTTTCTCGTCCTGCGCGGGCTGAAAACCCTCCCGGTTCGGATGGAGCGCCACGCCCGCAACGCCTTGGCCCTCGCCCACTTCCTCGAGGACCATCCGCAGGTCGAGCGCGTCGTCTACCCCGGGCTGCCGGCCCACCCGCAACACAGCCTGGCCGCCCGCCAGATGTCAGGCTTCGGCGGCATGCTCACCTTCGTCATCCGCGGCGGCCTCGAGTCGGCGCGCGCGTTCTTGAAAACCGTCCGCCTCTTCGCGTGTGCCGAGTCGCTGGGAGGAGTGGAGAGCCTGGTCGAGCACCCGGCCCTCATGACCCACGCCTCGGTACCCGCAGAGACCCGCGAGCGGCTCGGGATCGTGGACGGCTTCATCCGGATCTCGACCGGACTCGAGGACGTCCGGGACCTCATCTCGGACCTCGAGCACGGCTTCGCGGCAGCTCGCCGCGCCTAAGCGGGAGCGGTCGAACCTCGAGAGGCTCACTCCTCCTCGACCTTCGGCTGGGGGCCGGGGATGATCCCGGCGATGTCCGGGTCCTCGCCCGGCAACGGCTTGGGGCGGCTCTTGGAGGCGAGCCTGCGCTCCTCCCGCTCGGCCTTCTTCTCGCGCTGGCGCTGCTGGCGCGCCAGCTCCTTCTGCCGTTTCAGCGAGCCCGGGTTTCGCGGTGGCATGTCGTCGCTCCCAAGAACGTGGCGCCCCTCCTTGCCCCGGGGTGGGCTCAACCCATCCCTCGCCTGGGGCCAGGCCCTCGAGAAAGAGTTTAATCGACCCCTCTGACGGGCGAAACGTTCTTGCGGGCCACCTTCATCACCTCGCCCGCGGCGCGGTGGATTGCGAACACCGTGACAGGCCGCGAACGACGCGCGAGTGGCCTGTGAGGTGCAGCCTGCGGGTCACCTCCTCGCCGTGTAGGGTGGGCGGCGCCCGTCAGGGCGACGGACCTGCACTGCCGCTCACGCGCGGATCGGCTCTCGCCACGTAATCACGCACCTCCTGTGCCGTCCCCACGAAGGCTGAACAGGCTCCCGGCGCGTCGTCGTAGACGAGGACCTGCCGCCCGATACGGAAGGTCGCCTCGAACTCGCCCCAGCTCACCGGGAAGAAACTGATCGCCTCCCCAGGCAGGAGGGCCAGGCTCCCGTTGACGTGTCGGTGCGGCCAGATGCCGCGCGCCTCGGCGACGTGGCGCAGCTCCACGATCTCGTCGGTCACGCGCAGCATGATCGCCGCAAGCATTCGAAGGGACCGATGCGGACGCCCCGGCAAGCGGGGTAGGTCCCGACAAGGGTCCTCTCTCAGCGCGAGGTCCGGCTTTCGTCTCGCTTCGCCCGCCCCGCGGCTACAATCGGGGCATGCTCTTCACGCCCCTCTCGCTTCGCGACATCACGTTGCGCAATCGCATCGCCGTCTCTCCCATGTGCCAGTATTCGGCGAAGGACGGGCGCGCGAGCGACTGGCACCTCGTCCACCTCGGCAGCCGTGCAGTCGGAGGGGCCGCCCTGGTGGTGTTCGAGGCGACCGCCGTCGAGGCGCGCGGGCGCATCTCCCCGGCCGACCTCGGCATCTGGGACGACAGCCAGGTGGAACCGCTGGCGCGGATCGTGCGCTTCGTCGAAGGCCAGGGTGCGGTGGCCTGCCTCCAGCTGGCCCATGCCGGGCGCAAGGCGAGCGTGCGGCCACCCTGGGTGGATGGCGGTGCGCCGCTCCACGAGGAGGACGGGGGCTGGGAGGTGGTCGGCCCGAGTCCCATCCCCTTCGCGCCCGGCCATCCCGTCCCCTCTTCCCTCGAGGCCCGGGATCTCCACCTCATCGGCCAGGCCTTCGCGCAGGGTGCGAGGCGCGCGGGCGAGGCCGGATTCCGCGCCATCGAGCTGCACGCCGCCCACGGATACCTCTTGCACCAGTTCCTCTCCCCGCTCTCCAACCGACGCGAGGACGGCTACGGCGGGACCTTCGAGGGGCGGACGCGCCTGGTGCGCGAGGTCGTGCGCGCGGTGCGCCAGGTCTGGCCGGAGCGCCTACCCCTCCTCGTGCGGCTCTCCGCCACCGACTGGGTCGACGGAGGTTGGGACATCGAGGCCTCCGTCGAGCTCGCCCGCGGACTTCGCGAGCTCGGGGTGGACCTCATCGACACCTCCTCCGGCGGCACCTCACCGAACGCGCGGGTGCCCATGGGCCCGGGTTACCAGACGGCCTTTGCCGAGCGCATCCGGCGCGAGGCGGGCATCGCCACCGGCGCCGTGGGAATGATCACGGCACCCGAGCAGGCCGAACACGTCTTGCGCACCGGCCAGGCCGACCTCGTCCTGCTCGCCCGCGAGATGCTGCGCGACCCCTACTGGCCACTCCACGCAGGGTCACGACTCCGCGAGGCGGCCCCCTGGCCTCTCCCCTACCAGCGGGCCCGCTGAGGACTCGCTCAGCGTGAGGGCCGCCCCCTCGGCCGACTCCCGGGCAGGCGGCCGGGTTTCGGGGGGAGACCCGACCGAGGCTGCTCCGGGGGCGCGCGGCCACTGCGGTACCATGGGGGAATGGCGCGACGCTTGCTCTGCCTGCACGGGCACTTCTACCAGCCCCCCCGCGAGAATCCCTGGATCGAGGAGATCGAGGTCCAGGACTCTGCCGCGCCCTTCCACGACTGGAACGCGCGCGTCGCCGCGGAGTGCTACGGACCGAACGGTGCCTCGAGACTCAAGCGCAAGGATGCGGCCGACCGCATCGTCGACATCGTCAACAACTATCAGCACCTGTCTTTCAACTTCGGGGCCACCTTGCTCGGCTGGCTCGAGCGCCACCGGCAGGACGTGTACGCGAGCGTACTCGAGGCGGATGCGTTGAGCCTCGCCCGGCGCGGCCACGGGAACGCTCTCGCCCAGGCCTACAGCCACCCCATCCTCCCGCTTTGCTCGCCACGAGACCTGCGCACGCAGGTGCGGTGGGGACTCGCCGACTTTCGGCGGCGCTTTCACCGTGCGGCCGAAGGATTCTGGCTGCCGGAGACGGCGGCCGACAGCGCCACGCTTTCCGTCCTGGCCGAGGAGGGCATCCGCTTCACCGTCCTCTCACCCTACCAGGCGGTCCGGGTCCGCCCTCCGGGAGGGGGCTGGATCGACGTGAGCGGGGCGCGCTTCGACCCGACCCGCCCCTACCGCGTCCGGGCGCTAGGCCGCGAGATCGTGGTCTTCTTCTATGACGGCAACATCGCCCGCGAACTCGCCTTCGGAGGTGGCCTCGCCTCTCCCGAGGCGCTCCTCGCCCGGATCGAGGGCGGCTTCGACGGCGCCCGCGGCCACCCGGAGATCCTGACGGTGGCCTTCGACGGGGAGACGCTCGGCCACCACAAGAAGGGAGCCGACGAGGTCCTGGCCGAAACCCTGCGCCGCATGGGGCACAAGGAGGATCTCGAGGTGGTGAACCTCTCCCAGGCCCTGGAGCGGCTCCCGGTCGAGTGGGAGGCCGAGATCGCGGAGGGCTCGTCGTGGAGCTGCGCCCACGGCATCGAGCGCTGGAGGAGCGATTGCGGCTGCCAGGTGGGTGGCCGGCCGGGGTGGCGCCAGGCCTGGCGTGCGCCCCTGCGCCAGGCCCTGGACGCCCTGCGGGACGAGCTCCAGGCGCTCTTCGAGCGCGAGGCCGAACCGCTCTTGCGCGACCCGTGGGGTGCGCGCGACCGCTTCGTCGAGGTCGTGCAGGACCCCGAGCGGCGCGAGGCCTCGGCCTTCCTCGGCGCCGAGGCAGCTCGGGTGCTCGAGCCCTTCGAGGAGGTGAAGGCGCTGCGGTTGCTCGAGATGCAGCGCCAGGTGCTGCTCATGTACGCAAGCTGTGCCTGGTTCTTCGCCGACATCTCCGGCCTCGAGTCGGTCCAGGTGTTGAAATACGCCGCCCGGGCCATCCAGCTCGCCCGCGAGGTCGCCGGGGTCGATCTCGAGCCGGCCTTCCGCGATGGCCTCGCCCGCGCCCCCTCGAACGTTCCCGAGCTCTCCGACGGGCGCAAGGTCTACGAGCGCCTGGTCGAGCCGAGCGTGGTGTCGCTCGAGGGTGTCGGTGCGCACATCGCCCTCGCCTCGCTCGTCGAGGACATGCCCGCCCAGGGCCGAGCCTTTTGCTATCGGTACCAGATCGACGATCGCCGCTCGGCGCGGGAGGGCCCGACCCACCTCGCTCTCGGCCGGGTGCGGGTCGAGAGCCTGCTCACCGGCGACAGCCTCGACAGCCTCTTTTGCGCCCTCCACTTCGGCGCCTCCGACTTCCGTTGCGGCCTGCTGCCCTTCCCCGGCCTCGAGGAGCACCACCGCCTGGAGACCCTGCTCTTCTCGGAGCGGCTCTCCCTGCCCGAGCTCTTGCGCGAGGTCGACGCCAGGTTCACCGGTCGCGACTACGCCCTGCGCGACCTGTTCTTGGACGAACGGCGCCGGGTGGCCGACGCCATCCTCGCGGGCACGCTCCGGCGGTACGAAGCCGACTACCTGCGCATCTTCGAGGACAACCGCCGCCTCATGACCTTCCTCACCGAGATCGATTCGCCCATCCCGGAGGCGCTGCGGGTGGCGGCCGACGTCTCTCTCACCCGCCGGGTGCGGGAGCTCACCGGGGAGGCGCTCTCCGGCGAGGTGAACTTCGAGCGCGCGCGCGGTGAGCTCGCCGCCACCGTCCGGCTGGCGCGTGCCCTGGGGGCCCACCTCCACCTCGACGCGGTGCGACGGGAGGCGGAGCGGGCCGTCGGCAACCGCATGGCCGCCATGGTGGCCGGGCGCGGAACGGCGGCCCGTGCCGACCAGCTCATCGCCATACTGGGGCTGGCGCGGGAGCTCGGCCTGCGGCTCGACCTGTGGGCGGCCCAGAACGAACTGTGGGCCTGGACGGCTCCCCCGCGCGCCACGCTCGCCCGCGAGACCCTGGCCGTGCTCGCCGAGCTCCTCTGGTTCGATCCCGGCACCGTCGAGGCGCGGGCGGGCTACGCACCGCGCACCGCCGCCGCTTCCTGAGGGCCGCCCCGAGCCGCCCGGTTGCGGGGGACGAGGGGCTGGTCTAGGTTCCGGTCCCCTATGGAACAGAGCGTGACGATCTCCCGTCGCGGCGCCGAGCGCCTGGAGCGAGGTCACCCCTGGATCTACCGCGGGGACGTGGAGAAGGCGCCGGCCTCGCTCGGCGGGGGCGAGGTCGTCACCATGAAGGACGGCCGTGGTCGTTTCCTCGGGCAGGCCTTCTGGTCGAGCCGATCCAAGATCGCGCTGCGCGCGGTCACGCGCGAGGACGAGCCGGTGGACGCGGCCTTCTTCGAACGGCGCCTCAAGACGGCTCTCGCCCTGCGCGAGCAGCTCTTCCCCGGGGCCCCTTCGGCCCGGCTCGTCCACGGCGAGGCCGACCTGCTCCCCGGGCTCGTCATCGACCGGTACGGCGAGGTGGCGGTGCTGCAGACCCTCGTGCCGGCCACCGACCAGCGCAAGGAGCTCCTCGCCGACCTCGTGCGCGAGGCCTGCCGCCTCTCGGCCGTGGTGGAGCGCAACGACGTGAAGGTGCGCGAGCTCGAGGGACTCCCGCTCGTGAAGGGCGTGCTCCGCGGGACCGCGCCGGGCCCGCTCGAGTACCGGGAAGGCCTTGCCCGCATGCGCCTCGACGTGCTCGGGGGCCAGAAGACAGGGGCCTTCCTCGACCAGCGCGAGAACCGGCTGCGGGTGGGCGAGTACGCCTCCGGGACCTGCCTCGACTGCTTCAGCTACGCCGGTGCCTTCGCCCTCCAGATGATCCCCCGGGCCAAGCGGGTGGTCGCCGTGGAGATGCAGGCCAGCGCGGCCGCCCTCTTGCGAGAGAACGTCGGGCTCAACCACGCCGACAACCTGGAGGTCGTCGAGGCGAATGCCTTCGACTACCTGCGCGACGCCTCGGAGCACGAACCCGAGTTCGACCTCGTGGTGCTCGACCCTCCCGCCTTCGCGAAGAACAAGGATGCCCTCAAGGCGGCGCGCCGGGGCTACAAGGAGGTGAACTTGCGGGCCATGTTGGTCCTGAAGCCCGGCGGGCTCCTCGTCTCGGCCTCGTGCAGCTATCACCTCTCCGAGGAGATGCTGGAGGAGATCATCCTCGACGCCGCGCGGGACGCCGGCCGGCCGGCCCAGGTGCTGGAGCGGCGCGGCGCGGCGCGCGATCACCCGGTCCTGCTCGGAGTCCCCGAGACGCGCTACCTCAAATGCTTCGTGGTGCGGCTGCCCTGATCGGCCCGCTGCCCCATTTGGTGGTAGACTCCATGCTGGGTCATGCCCGGACGCTTCCGGCTGGGCCACGCGGCCCTCCTGCTCGTACCGACGCTGGCGGTGGTCGTGGTGGCGCTCGAGGGCCGCCGCCCGCGCGAGGACGAAAAGGCCACCCTGGCCGCCCTGCGCGAGGCCGCGGGCCCTCGCCTACCCTCAGCCCCAGCGGCCAGGGCCAGCCGCGCCAGCGAACCCGCCCGCTATGACCGGGACCGGCTGTACGAGCTCATCGACGGCGCGGCCGAGTCCTATCTCCGGGGCGGCTTCGAGATGGGTCTCGCGTCCACCTACGCCTACGATGGTCCCCCCGCCCTCGAGGTGGCGGCCGAGGTCCACCGCTTCGGCGACGAGGGGCAAGCCCGTGCCCTCCTCGAGGCCGAGCGCCCCGCGGCCGCGGCTCCGGTGCCCGAGCTGCCGGGGGCGGCGAGCGACGGCAACGTGCTCCTCGTCGCCCGGGGGCGCGATCTCTTGAAGCTCACCTTGCTGAGCCTCGACCCGGCCGGACGGCAGGCGCTCGTCGCGCTCGCCTCGGCCTGGGCGAAGGGAACCCGATGAGCCCTTCGCCTTCGGGCCCCCGTTGGCAAGGGCAGCGCGTGCAAAGGAGAAGACCGTGAGCAACGCACACGAGGACATGGGCCGCCGCGAGGTCCTCCTCCGCCTCTCCTCGGCCGGCCTGGCCCTGGCCGGAGCCGGCACCGGGGTGCTCTTCTTCGCGAATCGGCGCGCCTCGGCGGCATCGGGCGGCGCGCTGCGCGACTGGCGGGCGAGCGCGCTCAAGGCTCTGCCGGTGGTGGCCGCCCACGGCCCGGACCCGGTCGCCAACGTGCGCTGCGCCTTGGGCGCACTCGGCGGGATGGAGAAGTTCGTGAAGCCCGGGGAAACGGTGCTCGTGAAGCCCAACGTGGGTTGGGACCGCCTGCCCGAGCAGGGGGCGAACACCGATCCGCGCGTGGTGGCCGAGCTCGTCCGGCAGGCCCGCGCGGCGGGAGCGAAACGGGTGGTGGTGGCCGACATCTCCTGCAACGATCCGCGGCGCTGCTTCGCCCGCTCCGGCATCCGGGCGGCCGCCGAGGAGGCCGGGGCCACGGTGGAGGACGGCAGCGTGCTCGAACGGGTCGCTCTGAGCTTGCCCGGCGCCGCCGCCGGGCTCGAGCTCATAAAGCCCATCCTCGAGGCGGACCGGGTCATCAACGTGCCCGTGGTGAAGCACCACGGCCTGTCCCGCGCCACCCTCGGCATGAAGAACTGGATGGGCGTCTTCGGGGCCGGACGCAATCGACTGCACCAGGACATCGATCGGTCGCTCGCCGAGCTGTGCGCTCTGTTCAGGCCCACCTTGACGGTGGTGGACGCGACCCGGGTCCTCATGCAGAACGGTCCACAGGGCGGCAGTCTGTCGGACGTGAAGGCCGTCCAGGCGGTCGCCGCCGGCCTCGACCCGGTGCTGTGCGATGCCTGGGGCGCGGCGAGGCTCGGCCTCGACCCACGCTCGCTCGGCTTCGTGGCCGCCGCCGAGAAGGCCGGGCTCGGGAGCGCCGATCTCGCGCAGGTGCGGGAGCTCTCGCCGACGTGACCCCGGTCCGGATCGTCCGCTTCGTCTGGCAGGCCGTCTTCCTCGGCCTGTTTCTCTGGCTCCTCGGCCGGCTCGCCTGCGGCGACCCCCGCGCTTTCCCCTATAGGGCGGTGCTGGAACTTGACCCGCTCGCCGGCGCCGGGAGCGCCTTTTCGGCAGGGACAGTGCCCCGGGCGCTCGCCGTGGGAGGCGGCCTCCTCGTCGCCCTCACCGTCGTGTTCGGGCGCTTCTTCTGCGGCTGGGTCTGTCCGCTCGGGACCCTGCAAGAACTGTCGAGCTCCCTCCTCTCGCCGCGCTCGAGGCGCGAGAGCATCGCGGTGAACCGTTACCGTCGCTGGTACGCGGCCAAGAGCTGGCTCCTCGCCTTCCTCCTCGCGGCCGCCCTGGTGGGCGCGCTCGAGACGGGCCTTCTCGATCCGCTCTCGCTCGCGGCGCGCGGCCTCGCCTCCGGGGTGTGGCCCCTCTTGCCGGGAGGGCGACCGGTGGCCGGAGGGTGGCTCGCCGCCGTTCTGTTCGCGGCGGTGCTCCTCGCCAGCCGCTTCATCCCCCGCCTGTTCTGCCGTGCGCTGTGCCCGCTCGGCGCGCTCCTCGGCGTCTTCGCTCGGGTCTCGCTCTTCCGGCTTCAAAGGCCGGAGGGGTCCTGCACGGCCTGCGCGCAGTGCGCCTTCGCCTGCCAGGGCGCCGACGAGCCGCTCGGCAACCACCGCCCGGCTGAGTGCCACCTGTGCATGAACTGCGTCTCGGGTTGCCCGAAGAACGCGCTCACCTACCGCTTCCTCGGCGCCATCAGGCGGGCCGAGGCAGCTCCCGACCTGCGCCGGCGCTGGCTCTTGGGCGGGGTCCTGTCCGGCCTGTGCGCCGGGTCGCTCCTCCGGGTCGGAGGAGGGGGCAGAGGCGAGGCCTCCCCGCGCCTCCTGCGCCCGCCGGGCGCCCTGGCCGAGCGCGAATTCCTCGAGCGCTGCGTGAAGTGCTCGCTGTGCGAGCAGGCCTGCCCGACCGGCGCCCTGGAACCGGCCCTGGCGCAGGCCGGGGTGGAGGGATTCTGGTCGCCCGTGCTCGTGCCGCGGCGCGGCGGTTGCGAGTTCGCGTGCACCCGCTGCGGCGAGGTCTGCCCGACAGGCGCCATCGAGAGGCTCAGCCCGGCGCGGAAGACGGGCTACGACGGTGCGCCCCCGGTCCGCATCGGCACCGCCTTCCTCGATCGCGGGCGCTGTCTGCCCTGGGCCATGACGACCCCCTGCATCGTGTGCGAGGAGATGTGCCCGACCGATCCCAAGGCGATCTGGCTCGAGGCGGTGAGCGAGGTCGGGCGCCCGGGCGCTTCGGTCGCGCTCTTGCGCCCGCGGGTCGACCCTAGGCGCTGCGTCGGCTGCGGCCTGTGCGAGAACCGGTGTCCGGTCGGCGAGGAGGCCGCCATCCGGGTGAGTTCGGTGGGGGAGACGCGCGATCCCCTGAATCGCATGCTGCTATAGGCAGGCGAGAGGAGCGAGACCATGGCCCCTTCCCGGCTGGCACCCCCGGACCTCTCGGTCGTCCTCGCCTCGAGTCCGCACCTCGCCCGCCTTCCGCCTGAGGACCAGCAGTGGCTCGCTGCCAGCGTGGAGGTCCTCTCGCTGCCGGAAGGCGCGGTGGTGGTGCGCGAGGGCGACGCGGGCGGCGACATGTTCTTCGTCCTGTCGGGCGAGGTGCGGGTGCGCCGCGGCGACCTGCCGCTGCGCCCCATCGGTCCGGGCGGCAACTTCGGCGCGCTCGGCCTGCTCACCTTGAGACCGCGCTCGGTCACCGCCACCGCCTCCACTCCCCTCGTCCTCGCCCGCCTGCGCCCGGAGCGCTGGCGCGAGCTGTCCGCGGCCCATCCCGCCCTCGCCCTCGCCCTCACCACGGACGTGCTCATCCACGTCCGCGACGAGCTCATCGAAGTGACGGAGCAGGTGGGCCTCCTCACGCGGGGACGGACCCTTCCTCGCGCGCGCGAGGTGACGGTTCGCCTGCCCGGGGAGGGGCGCAAGGTCTCCACCGGCACCTCGCTGCTCGAGCTCCTTCCGCGCGAGGAAGGGGGCTCGCTCGTGGTGGCCGGACTGCTGAACCAGAAGCCCGTTTCGCTCTCGACCCAACTCGTCGGTGACGCGGCGGTAGCCCCGCTCACCGTCGCCAACTCCGAGGGGCGGCAGGTGTGGGCCCGCAGCATCGGACTCCTCATGCTCGAGGCGGCCCACCTCGTCGCCCCCGAGCTCCCGGTGCGACTCGGTCCGTCGCGCGGCTCCCACCAGCTCGTCGAAATCGGCGCGCCCCCGACTTTGGCGGCACCGAGCCTGGAGGGCCTGGCCGAGCGGCTGGGGGAGGCCATGGACCGCCTGGTCGCACAGGACGCCCCCTTCCGCCAGGAACTGTGGGCGGTGGAGGAGGCGCAGAGTTACTTCCAGGAGCGCGGCTGGGACGACGCGGCGCGCCTCATCGCCACCCGCCGCCAGGCGACCGTTCCGCTCGTCACCTGCGGCGAGACCTACGCGCTCGGCATGGGCATCTTCATGCCCTCGACCGGGGCGCTGCGCGGCTATCGCATCTTTGCTCACGGGGGGAGCCTCATCCTCGACTACGGGCGCCACGACCCGCGCGCCGACGGCGCCGCCCCCTTCGCCCTCGAGGCCGAGGGAGGGATGGCGGCCGCCCACCTCGCCTGGCTCTCCGGCATGGGGGTGACGAGCGTGGGCGCCTTCAACGACCTGTGCGTGTCGGGGGGGGTGGCCCAGCTCATCCGGGTGGCCGAGGGCTTTCACGAGAAGCGCATCGGAGCGGTGGCGGACGCCATCGCGGCCCGCCGCGACAAGGTGCGCATCATCGCCATCGCCGGACCCTCCTCGTCGGGCAAGACGACGTTCATCAAGCGCCTCAGCACCCAGCTCGAGATCGACGGCCTGAGGCCGGTCGGGTTGTCCCTCGACGACTACTACGTCGACCGCGAGCGCAACGTGCGCGACGAGAACGGTGCCTACGACTTCGAGGCGCTCGAAGCCATCGACCTCGCCCTCTTGCAGGACCACGTGGGCCGCCTGCTCGCCGGAGGGACGGTCGCCACCGCGCGCTACGACTTTCTCACCGGGAAGAGCCGGCCCGAGGCCGGCCCGGCCATCCGACTCGGGCCAGGGGAAGTCCTCATGCTGGAGGGTATTCACGGCCTAAACCCGCGCCTGCTCGCCGGCATCCCGGCCCCGGGGGAGGTCTACCGCATCTTCATCCACCCCATGACCACCCTCCCCTTCGATAGGCTCTTGCGCGTGTCGGCCACCGATCTGCGCCTGCTCCGCCGCATCGTGCGCGACCGGCACCGCCGCGGCTACAAGGCCGAGGAGAACATCTTGCGCTGGGCCTCGGTCGAGCGCGGCGAGCGGCGTCACATCTTCCCATTCCTGTCCGAGGCCGACGCCGTGTTCGACACCTCGCTCGTCTACGAGCCCTCGGTGCTGAAGGTGTACGCCGAGCGCTACCTCCTGGAGGTGCCGCGCAGCTCGCCGGCCTTCGGCACGGCCTGGCGGCTCAGGCTCCTCATCGACCTCTTCGTCTCCATCTACCCCGACCACGTCCCCCCGACCTCCATCCTGCGCGAGTTCATCGGCGGGAGCGGCTTCGAGTACTGAAGGCCTTCCCTCGTCGGAGGGGCCAGCCCCGGGTCCGTTTACTTGCGTCTCCCAGGTGCCTACTCTTTCAGCGTAAAAGAGAAACCAGGTTTCGCAATGTGAAACCGCCCCGCCTGGCGGCCGTTCCGGGGCGGTCCGCCCTGGGCTGGCCCATGAGCCCCTCGCACCGCTACCCGCAGGGGAACGTCCTCTACCGCGCTCTCGACCGCGACCTCCCGCTCATCGTGCGCGGCGAGGGCTGCTCCCTCTTCGACGAGGACGGCAAGCGCTACCTCGATGCCTGCGGCGGGGCTTTCGTGGCGAGTCTGGGCCACGGGGTGCGAGAGCTCGGCGAGGCCATCGCCGAGCAGGTGGCCAAGGTGGCCTACGTGAACGGGACCGCCTTCACGAACGAGCCGTGCGAAGCACTCTCCGCCGAGCTCGTCACCCTCGTCCCCCGGGGGCTCGATCACGCTTTCTTCCTCTCCTCGGGCTCGGAGGCGGTCGAGGCCGCCCTGAAGCTCGCCCGCCAGCACTTCGTCGAGTCGGGCCGCCCCGAGAAGCACAAGTTCATCGCCTGCACCCCCGGCTACCACGGCAACACCCTGCTCGCCCTGTCGGTGTCGGCCCGCGAACATTACCGGGCTGCCTTCGGCCCCTACCTCGTGCCCGTGCGCATGATCCCGGCGCCCTACCCCTACCGCGGCGAGCCGCGCGACCCCGCCTCGTCCGCCCAGGCGCTCGAGCAGGCCCTCCTCGAGGAGGACCCGCGGACGGTGGCGGCCTTCATCGCCGAGCCGGTGGGCGGGACCTCGACCGGCGCTTCGGTGCCGCCAAGGGAGCACTACCGACGGGTGCGGGAGGTGTGCGACCGCCACGAGGTGCTCTTCGTCGCCGACGAGGTCCTGTGCGGCAGCGGGCGCACCGGGTTCTTCGCAGCCCTGGAGGACTTCGGGGTCACGCCGGATATCATGACCCTGGGTAAAGGGCTCTCCGGGGGTTACGTCCCGCTTTCGGCGGTGCTCGTCAACGAGCGGGTGATGCGGCCCATTGCCAGCGGGTCTCGCGCGGTGAAGCACGCCCAGACCTTCTCGCACACCCCGACCATCTGCGCCGTCGGCCTCGCCGCCCTGCGCTACTTGAAGGCGCACCGCCTCGTCGAGCGCTGCGCCCGCATGGGCATCCTCCTCGCCGAGAAGCTCGGCGCCTTGCGCGCGCTTCCCGCGGTGGGGGACGTGCGCGGGAAGGGCCTTCTCGCCGGGATCGAGTTCGTGGCCGACAAGGCCACCAAGGCCCCCTTCCCCCGCGCGCTGCGTTTCGCCGAAACCTTCACGGCCTGCGCTCTCGAGGTCGGCCTCGTGGTGTGGCCGGGGGTCGGCCAGGCTGGCGGGGAGGGCGACCTCGTCATGCTCGCGCCCCCCTTCATCATCTCGCCCGCCGAGATCGAGGAGATCTCGGCCCTCTTCGGCCAAGCGCTCCTCCTCACCCTCGAGGCCTGCCATGTCCGCCCTTGAGTCCCCTCCCCAGAAGATCACCTACACCTCCGCCGCGGCCGACCTGTCCGCGTTCCACCGCGCCTTCGACGAGGCCCTCCTCGCCTGGCGGGCCCGCCTGGGGGAGACGCACCCCATCCTCGTCGAGGGGCGTGGGCTCCGCTCGTCGGCCCCACCCCTCGTCGACACCTCGCCCATCGACACCGCACGCGTCCTCGCCCGCTTCGAATCGGCCACGCCCGCCCACGTGGAGGAGGCGGTGCGATCTGCGAGGAGCGCCCAGCCGGCCTGGGGCCGCCTCCCCTTCGCCGAGCGGCTCGACGTACTGCGCCGGGCCGCCCGCGCCATCCGAAGGCGCAAGTTCGAGATCGCTGCCCTCATGAGCCTCGAGGTCGGCAAGAGCCGTCTCGAGGCCATGGGCGACGCCGAAGAGGCGGCGGACCTCGTCGACTACTACGCCGGGGAGCTCGAGGCGGCACGTGGCTTCGTGCGGCCGCTCGGTCGGCTTTCGCCGAACGAGAACACGCTCTCGGTGCTGCGGCCGTATGGCGTCTTCGCCTGCATCGCCCCCTTCAACTTCCCCATGGCCCTCTCCACCGGCATGTCGGCGGCGGCCCTCCTCGCCGGTAACGCCGTCGTCTACAAGCCCTCGCAGGAAGCGCCCTTCACCGGTCTCATGCTGGCCGAGGCCTACGGCGAGGCCGGCCTGCCGAAGGGCCTGTTCAGCTATCTCCCCGGGCGCGCTGCCGAGGTGGGAGACGCCCTGTGGAGCCACCCCGGGGTGGATGGGGTCGTCTTCACGGGATCGAAGGAGGTGGGCATGCGCATGCTGCGCGGGCTCCCCAAGAACTTCGCCAAGCCGGCGCTCCTCGAGCTCGGCGGGAAGAACCCGACGTACGTTTCGGCAAGCGCCGACCTCGACAAGGCCGCCTCGGGCGTGGTGCGCTCCGCCTTCTCCCTGCAAGGCCAGAAGTGCTCGGCCTGCTCGCGCGTCTACGTGCACGAGGAGGTCTACGATCTCTTCGCGGACAAGCTCCTCGCCGGGACGCGAGCGCTCGTCCGGGGCGACCCCTCGGAGCGGGACGTCTTCTTCGGCCCGGTGGTGAACGCGCGGGCGGTCGCGACCTTCGAGCAGGCGGTCCGCTCCGCGCGGGAAGCAGGGCGCATCCTCGAGGGCGGCGAGCGCCTGCGGGGGGGCCTCTTCGACCGAGGCCATTTCGTGGCCCCCACCGTGGTGGAGCTCCCCCTCGCCCACGAGATCTTCCTGCGCGAGCTCTTCGTCCCGCTCCTCGCGGTGGGCCGGGTGAAGGGCCTGGAGGAGGCGCTCGCGGAGTCGAACAAGGCGGACTACGGGCTCACCGCCGGCATCTTCAGCGAGGACAGGCAGGAAGTGCTGAAGTTCTTCGAGGGGATCGAGGCTGGCGTTTGCTACGCCAACCGGTCCTCGGGAGCGACCACCGGGGCCTGGCCCGGCGTGCAGTCGTTCTGCGGCTGGAAAGGCTCGGGCAGCACCGGCAAGGGCGCCTGCGGTCCCTACTACGTCATGCAGTTCATGCGCGAGCAGAGCCGCACCATCATGGAATGACGTGGAGGGCACCATGCAGACCTCGACCCAGGAACCGAGGCTCGACGAGGCGCTCGACTACCCTCGCATCCTCACGTCGCCGCCGGGCCCGCGGGCGCGGGCCGTCATCGAGAAGGACACCGCCTACGCCTCGCCGTCCTACGTGAAGGAGTACCCGCTCGTGGCGGCGAGCGGCCGCGGCGCCATGCTCGAGGACGTCGACGGCAATCGGTACATCGACTGGATGGCGGGCATTGCGGTCTCCACCACCGGCTACAATCACCCGGCGGTGGTGGCGGCGGTGCGGGAGGCCGCCGGGAAGTTCCTCCACATCTGCGGCTCGGACTTCTACTACGAGAGCTTCTCGGATCTCCTGGAACGCCTCGCGCTCTCGGTACGCGGAAAGGAGCGGCGACGGGTCTTCCTCACCAACTCGGGAACCGAAGCGGTCGAGGGGGCGGTGAAGACCGCCCGCGAGCACACCCGCCGCCAGGGGCTCATCTGCTTCCAGAACGCCTTCCACGGACGTTCCTACGCGGCCATGTCCCTCTCCTCCTCCAAGGTGAAGTACCGGCATGGCTTCGGCCCGCTCCTCCCCGGCGTCTACGACCTGCCCTTCCACAACCCCTACCGCAACAGCCTCGAGGACTGCCTCGAGGCGGCCAACCGCCTCTTCCGCTCGCAGGTCGCCCCCGACGAGATCGCCGCCGTCATCGTCGAGCCGATGCAGGGCGAGGGCGGCTACGTCGTGCCCTCCCGCGAGTTCTTGCAGTACTGGCGCACCTTCTGCGACGAGAATGGCGTGGTCCTCGTCTTCGACGAGATCCAGACCGGCCTCGGACGCACCGGCCACCTGTGGGCGGCCCATCACTTCGGCATCGAGCCGGACGTCATCTTGACTGCCAAGGGGCTCGGCAGCGGGCTGCCCATCGGCGCCATCGTGGCGAAGGAGTCGGTCATGACCTGGCCGCGCGGCTCGCACGGATCGACCTTCGGCGGTAACCCCGTCGCCTGCGCGGCGTCCCTCGCCACCCTCGATCTCGTCGAGAACGGGCTCGCCGAGAACGCCGCACGCATGGGGGAGCGGCTCCTCGCCGGGCTCTTGGAACTCGAGCAGCGCCACCCCATCATCGGGAACGTCCGCGGGGTGGGCCTCTTCATCGGGCTCGAGCTCGTGAAGGATCGGGTCACGAAGGAACCCTTGAGGGACGCGGTCGTGCGGCTCGAGCAGGCCGCCCTGCGCCGGGGCCTGCTCCTCCTCGGCTGCGGCCAGTCCGTCATCCGCATCGCGCCACCGCTCGTGCTCACCGCGTACGACGTCGACCGCGGCCTCGAAATCCTCGACGAATCCCTGAGCGAGGTCACGCGCTGACGCCATGGCCGTCCTCGAACCACCCCTCTCCAAGCTCGCAACCCGTTCGCCGGCAGACCGTTACCTCATCAAGTCCCTCGTGCGCGGACTCGAGGTGATGGAGGTGTTCGGAGGAGCACCCCGCGGACTCACCGTGACCGAAGTGGCCCGAGCGATCGGATGCGGCAAGGGCACCACCTTCCGCTACCTCTCCACCCTGGGGGCACTCGGCTACCTCGAGTTCGAGGCGGAGAGCCATCGCTACCGGCCCGCCGTCCGGGTGATGAGGCTTGGCGGGGCCTACCTCGCCGCGCTCTCCTTGCCGGAGCTGGCGACCCCACACTTGGAGCGGCTGGCCGCCGCCGTCGCCGAGTCGGTCAACATGGCCGTCCTCGACGAGACCGAGGTCGTCTACGTGGCTCGGGTCGGTGCAAGGCGCATCCTCTCCACCAACCTGGCGGTGGGTTCGCGCCTGCCTGCGCACTGCACCGCCCTCGGCAAGGTCCTGCTCGCCTACCTCCCTGCGGACGAGCGCGACAGGCGCCTTGCCGAGCTCGATCTCGCACCCCTGACCTCGAAAACGCTGACGAACCGGGCCCGCCTCCGCCAGGCGCTGAGCGCCGTGCAGCGGCAGGGCTACGCCCTGAATGACCAGGAGCTCGACCTCGGCCTGCGCTCGTGCGCGGCGCCCGTCCTCGACCGGTGCGGCGCCGCGGTGGCCGCCATCAACGTCTCGGTCCCGAGCGCGCACGCCACGCTGCACGAGCTCGAGACGCGATACGTACCTCTGCTCGTGAACACCGCCCGCGAGGTGACCTCGGTCGTGACCACTCTTCACCGCCAGGGCGAGGGCCCCGCTTCCCCATGAGCCCGAGGGGCAAGCTCCTCGCCCCCGGCGAGGCCATCGAGCGCGCCGTCTTCGACGGCGCCACCGTCATGGTGGGCGGGTTCGGCCTCATCGGCAACCCGCTCACCCTCGTGAGCGCGCTCAACGCGAGCGCTCGCCGCGGACTCACCATCGTGAGCAACAATCTCGGCGAGCCGGGCCGCTACCTCGGTCAGACGCTCGCCCTGGGCAAGGTGAGTCGGGCCATCGGCTCCTACTTCACCACCAATCCGGACGTGGCCCGCGCCAAGGCCGAGGGCCGCCTCGAGGTGACCCTGTTGCCCCAGGGAACCTTGGCCGAAGCCATCCGGGCGGGAGGGGCCGGGCTCGGCGGATTTTACACGCCTACCGGGGCCGGAACCCTGCTGGCGCAGGGCCGGGAAGTCCGCGAGCTCAAGGGCCGACTCTTCCTGTTCCAGGAACCCCTCACCGCCGACGTCGCGCTCGTGCGGGCACACCGCGCCGACCGACTCGGCAATCTCGTCTATTACAAGACCGCCCGCAACTTCAACCCGCTCATGGCCACCGCCGCCAAGGTGGTGATCGCCGAAGTGGACGAGGTGGTCGAGGTGGGCGAGCTCGACCCCGAGCGCATCATCACTCCCCACCTCTACGTGGACCACCTCGTGCTCGCCGAGGAGCGCCTGTGAAGGAACTCATCGCACGCAGGGCCGCAGCCCTCATCCGGCCGGGCTGGGTGGTGAACCTCGGCATCGGCATCCCCACCCTGCTCTCGAAGTACATCGACCCGAGCGTCATTTGCCTGCACACCGAGAACGGGCTTCTCGGGGTGGGCGCGCCTCCCCCGCCCGGCGCCGTCGACCCGAACCTCATCGACGCCGGCAAGCGGCCCGTGAGCGAGCTCAAGGGGGCAGCTTACTTCGACAGCGCCACGTCCTTCGCCATGATCCGCGGCGGGCACGTCGACGCCGCGGTCCTCGGCGCTCTCGAGGTCGACGGGCGGGGCCGCATCGCCAACTGGGCCATCCCGGGGCAACCCGTCCTGGGAGTGGGCGGAGCGATGGACCTCTTGTGCGGCGTGCGGGTCGCCATCGCGGTCATGTCGCACACCACGCGGGAGGGCAATCCCAAGCTCGTGGACGCCACGGCCCTCCCGCTCACCTCCCTGCGCCCGGCCGATTTCGTGGTCACCGAACTCGCCACCTTCCGCACCGATGCGGAGGGCCTCGTGCTCTCCGATCTCGCTCCCGGGGTGACCCTCGAGACCGTGCGCGCGCGGACGGCGGCACGTTTCCGGGAGGCGCCCGTCCCGAAGGAGAGGTGACCCGTGCGAGAGGCCTTCATCGTGGAGGCGGTGCGGACCCCCATCGGACGACTGGGGGGGGCTCTCGCCGCGGTCCGGCCCGACGACCTCGGGGCGGTGGCACTACGCGCCTTGGCGGCGCGGGCGCCGTTTTCCACTTCGGAGGTGGAGGACGTCTACCTCGGCTGCGCCAACCAGGCCGGCGAGGACAACCGCAACGTAGCGCGCATGAGCCTTTTGCTCGCCGGATACCCCGTCACGGTACCCGGAGCCACCGTGAACCGCCTGTGTGGGTCGGGGCTGGAGGCGGTGGCCCAGGCGGCGCGCTGCATCCTCAGCGGGGAGGGCCACCTCTACGTGGCGGGTGGGGTGGAGTCGATGTCGCGAGCGCCCTTGGCGCTCGGCAAGCCCGAGCGCGCCTTTCCCCGCGGCCATCAAACCCTCTTTGACACTGCGCTCGGCTGGCGCTTCGTGAACCCCAAGATGGAGGCGCTCGGCCACACCGACGCCTTGGGACGGACCGCCGAGAATTTGGCGCGCGAGCACGGCATCCGACGCGAGGCCCAGGACCTCTTCGCCCTCGGCAGTCACGAGCGCGCCGTGGAAGCCCAGGCCCGCGGGCACTTCGAGCGCGAGCTCCTCCCCGTCGAGCTTCCCGACGGGAGCACCCTGTGCGCCGACGAGGGCCCGCGCCGCGACACCTCGCTCGAGAAGCTCGGTGAGCTCAAGCCCGCCTTCGACAAGGAGGGCACGGTGACCGCCGGCAACTCGAGCCCGCTCAACGACGGGGCCGCCGCGCTCCTCCTCGCTTCCTCCGACTTCATCCGGGCCCACGGCGTCGCGCCTCTGGCGCGCATCCGCGCCATGGCCGCCGCCGGGGTGGCACCCCGGGTCATGGGCCTCGGTCCGGTCCCGGCGACGCACAAGGCCTTGGAGCGCGCCGGGGCCCACCTCGAGGACCTGGCGCGGCTGGAGGTCAATGAGGCCTTCGCTGCGCAGGTGCTGGCGGTGCTCGCCGTGCTCGGACTCGAGGCCCACGACCCCCGAGTGAATCCTGATGGCGGCGCCATCGCGCTCGGGCACCCCCTGGGTTGCTCGGGCGCCCGCATCCTCACCACCCTCGTCCACGGCCTTTCGCGGCGCGGGGGGCTCGGCCTCGCCACCATGTGCGTCGGCGTGGGCCAGGGGATCGCGATGGTGGTGGAGCGGTGAATCTACGGGGCGTCCTCGAGCTTCACCTGCACCATGAGGTCGCTCGCTAGCCTTTCCAGACTCGAGCGCACCTGCCCGGGATCGGTCCTGGCCGGGACCCGGAGAGTGGCGTGCGAGCGGAAGAGGAGCTCGCCGGACATGGGAGCGGTCGTCCGATCGGTGGCGAGCTCCTCGATGTTCACGCCGAACGCGTGGAGCGCGTGCGAGATCTCGCGGACGATGCCGGGTCGGTCGAGACCGACGACGTCGAGGACGAGGAGGCGGCTATGGGGCACCTCGGGCTCGGGCTCGGTCCGCTCGGCCACGATCTTGAGGCCGAGGCCGTCGAGCCGCGAGAGTGTCTTGACGAGGTCGCTCGCCCGGGTGTCCGGCACTTCCAGGCTGAGGATACCGGCGAACTCGCCGCCCAGGCGTGCCATGCGGCTCGCGAGCCAGTTGCCGCCGTGGGCGGCGATGGGCTCGGCGAGTGCCTCGACGAGGCCGGGCCGGTCGGGCCCGATGAGGGTGAGGACGAGATGGGCCATCGCTTTCGTTCCCGGGTCTTGCAACGTTGTGTCGCCGCCACTCTATGACAGGCAGCGCCTCCCTGTCGCCTCGGGTGGAATCCGCCGGGAGCCCATTGCGGGCCGCTGGACCGCTCAAGGCAGGACAGGCCCGCCCCCTGCGCCACCGTCGGGCCAGAACCGGTGAGCCGGGAAAAAGAGCACGTCCTCGATGGAGCTCGCGGCGAGGAAGAGCATGAGCAGGCGGTCGACGCCCACCGCCACCCCGGCCGATTCTGGCATCCTCGGGAGTGCCGCGAGGAAGCGCTCGTCGATGGGGTAGGCCGGCCGGCCGAGCCGGGTGCGCAGGGCACGCTCCTCCTCGAGGCGCTGCCGCTGCTCGGTGGCATCGGTGAGCTCCGAAAAACCATTGGCGAGCTCGAGACCTCCGGCGTAGAGCTCGAAGCGCTCGGCGAAGCGCGGGTCGCTCCGCTTCCTGCGCGAGAGGGCTGCCATCGAGGCGGGCCAGTCGGTGAGGAAGGTGGGGCGAACCCGCCCGAGGGTCGGCTCGACCTTCTCGAGAAAGACCCGGAAGAAGAGATCGTCGAAACAATCCTCCGGCCGACCCGGATCGAGGCCTCGGGCGACGAGCGCGACCCTGAGGCGCGCGACGTCGTCCCGACAGGCGGCGAGGTCGATCCCGATCCGCTCCTCGAAGGCCCGGGCCATGGTGAGCCGCTCGAAGGGCGGATGGAAGTCGAGCTCGGATGCGCGCGCGCGAAGGCGTGTTCCCCCGAGGAGCGCGCGCGCGCAGTGGGCGAGGAGCGACTCGAGCTCCGCCATGAGGCCCTGGTAGTCGACGCCGGCGCGGTAAAACTCAAGCAGGGTGAACTCGGGGTTGTGGGTGGGAGAGATCTCGCCGTTCCGGAAGACGCGGGCGAACTGGAAGATGGGCGAGAAGCCCTCGGCGAGCAGACGCTTCATCGCGTATTCCGGACTCGTGTGCAGAAAAAGCGCGCGGGGCGGCCCGCCACCCTGGGGTTGGTAGTTCGCCTCAAAGGCCTCGATGTGCGGTTCCATCCCGGGAGCAGGGACGAGGCAGGGCGTCTCCACCTCGTCATACCCCTGCTCACCGAGGAACTCCCGCACCGCGGCCTGCAATCGGGCGCGTGCTCGCCCGGCCTCCCGCCTGTCCGTCATGGCCGCGAGCTTACCGTCCCGGCCGTCTCTCGAGCTAACATGGCGAGGTGCCTCGCGCCCGTCGCCACCTGACACTCTTGCTCGCCGGTTTCGCGGTGCTCGCATGCGCGCACCGCCCGGTTGCTCCGCCCCCCCCGCCGAAAGCGGCTCCGCCGGCCGAGCCAGAGCCGAGGATCTCCTCGCCCCAGGTGCCGAGCGGCCCCACACCTTCCGAGCGTGCCGGGCGACTCGCCCTCATCCGCAAGGGCGCCGACGAGCTCCTCACCTCGCAGGCCCAGCTCTTGTGGGAGAGCTGGACCCGAGGAACGGCTCCCGACTTCGGCCCAAGCGGGAAGGCCCACGCAGAGATCTTCTCCGTGGACACCATCGCCTTCGTGCGCTCCGAGCGGGACATGAGCGAAGGCGATGAGCGCCGCGCTCTCTCGCTCCTGCACGCCTTTTTGGTCGGGGAGTACCTCTCGGCCATGGCGCCCTCGCGCGAGCCCTCCCCTGCGACCGTCGTCACCTGGGAGGGCCAGAGCGTGCCCGGCTGGCGCGTCCCTTCCCTGCTCGCCACGGAGTCCGATGCCGCCCGGCGCGCCTCGCTCGAGCATGCCTGGGCCGAAGCCGAGCGCAAGAGCGCTCCAGCCCGCGACGCGCGCTGGCAAGCCATCGCCCGGGCCGCGAGCAAGCTCGGCTACGGCTCGCTTCTAGAGCTCGCTGCGGAGCTGCGCGGCGAGAGCGTGGACACCCTCGCCGCCTTAGCGGGCGAGCTCCTCGATGCGACGGGAGCGGCCTACCGCGGGCTCATCGACGCGCAGGCCCGGCTCGAGCTCGGGGAAGCGATGTCCGAGCTGCGAGGCCGCGACCTGCCACGCCTGTGGAGGAGCGGGGAAGACTCTCGGGCATTCCCCTCCGGGGGCGCCACGGCCGATGTCACGACGACCCTGAGCGAGCTCGGACTCGAACTGCCCGGCCCACCCGCCGTGGTGCTCGACCTCGAGAGGCGGCCCGGCAAGGATCCCAGGGCCCTGGCCGTCCCGGTGGAGGTCCCCGGAAACGTCCGTGTCTCCTACACCCCCCTGGGGGGCATCGGTGAAGTGCGGGCTCTCTTGCACGAGATGGGCGTGGCCGACTACTACGCCCGCATCACGAGCCCGGTGCTTGAGTTCCGGCGGCTCGGAGCCGTCACCTCCGAGGCCTGGGCGGACCTCTTCGAGGACCTGGGTTGTGACCCGGCCTGGTTGGCCGAACGCACCGGCCTCGCCGACAGCCACATCTCGGCTCTCGTCCGTTCGGGCCTTGCCCGTCGCTTGCATCTTGCACGCACGCTCGCCGCGCGCCTGCTTGTCGAGGTGGCCCGGGTGCGCACGCCCGACCGCCTTGTGGCGGCGACCCGCGGCATCCTGGAGCGCGCCTTCGCGCGCAAGGTCGAGGCCGATGAACTGGACCTCTTCCTCGCCGACCCCGACCCTCTCCTCGAGGCCGCCGACGAGCTCCGAGCGCTGCTCCTCGCGGCCCGGGCGCGCGTCTTTTTGGCCGCACGGACCGAGGGGCCCTGGTGGCGATCGACCGACAATGGGGCCTTCCTCGCCGCCGCCTTCGCCGAGGGGTCGAGGCTCACCCCGCTGGAGCTGGCGCGTTCCCTCGGAGGGGACCGCCTCGACGCCTCAGCGCTCGCCTCCTCCGCGGTGGCTCGCGCCGAAGCGGTGGGGGTCCACCTGGCGGGCGCCGAGCGCCCGTGAACCTGCCCAGGATCCCGCCGGAAAGGTGAGGTCAAAGGCCGCATCCCTTCGGGAAAAAGCGGGGCTTCAAGGAGTTAGCACTCCCGCGCCGCCCCGGCGCATAGGCGCGCACGCGCGCCACGGCGCAGCCCCGGCTTCCCTCCTCCCCTCAGCCAGGAGCGCGACATGATGCGGGGGGTTTCCCGCCCGCCACGACATGCTCCTCGAGAACCTCTGCTTCTTCCTCGTCGCCCTTCTGGTGGCCGCCTACGCCGTGGTCGAGGGGCGCTCGCTTGGCATCGCCATCCTCTCGCTGTCGGCCCGCTCGGCTGGCGAGCGCGAGCGCACCCTCGCGAAGCTCGGTCCGACCTGGCCCGGCGCCTCGCCCTGGCTGCTCGCGCTCTCGGCCGTACTCTCCTCAGCCTTCCCGCGCGCGCTCATCACCCTGTCGCGGGGTCTCACCGCTTCGCTCGTCGCTCTGTTCGCCGCCCTCCTCCTGCGCGCCGGGGCCGCCGAGCTGCGCCGACGGGTGGCGCGCCCGAGACGTCACCTCTGCGAGCTCCTGCTGGGTGTCTGGAGCGCGCTGGCCGCGCTCCTGCTCGGCATCCTGGCGGGGCAGATTCTTCGCGGAGTGCCCCTCGGGCCGGGGACCCGGCTCGCGGGCAGCGCGACCCTCCATCCCTTCCCGCTCCTCGTCGGGCTCGTCGCCGCCTGCGCCTTCATCGTCCAGGGCGCCCTCTACCTTCGCATCGAGGCCGCGGGCGAACGCTCGGAGCGGCTCGCGGCCATCGCCCTGCTCGCCTTCGTCTCCTTTCTCTGCCTGTTTGCGGCGGCGACCGCTCTCACCGTGGAGGTCTCGCCCTTCCTCTTCGTGCGCTTGTCGAACTTTCACATGTGGCTGGGCGGTTCGACGCTCGCCGCGGCCGCGGCCATCACCCCCATCGCCACGAGCGCCGGCCGCCGAAGGCTTGCCTTCTGGGCCGCCTCGGCCACGGTGGCTGCGCTCGTGCTCGTCTCGGCCCTGTCGCTCTACCCAGGGCTCGTGCCGTCGAGCACCACCTTCGAATACAGCCTCACCATCTACAACGCCGGGGCGGGGGGCGGGAGCCTGCGCTTCGCACTCGCCACGGCCCTCTTTGCGGGGGGGGCCGCCCTCGGGCTCCATCGGCTCGTCCACCGCCCGTGGCACCCGGTGCTGAAGCCTCGCCGACCGCTCCCCCGAAGCAAGGAGACCTTTCCGGGGCCCTCCTCGACGCCCCTCTAGCGCTGCGTATCGCCCGGCGGCTGGGCGCTCGGCTCGCTCTCCCGCCCGGAGGCGCCCGCCGGGGCGGCCGGGTCGAGCTCCACGAGGTAAAACTTGTTCGTCGAGCGATCGGCGATGCGCAGGGTGGGGCCCTGCCCCACCGCTTTCTGGAGCGCGCCGAAGCGCGCGCGCTCGACGATGACCCAGCTTCGGCTCGGGCGATCGGCGATCTCCTTCATCTGGGCCGCGTCCTGCACTTGGCGGACGAGGTTTCTCGAATAAAACGTCTCGCCGCGCCAGTTCATGTAGTAGGCGACGATGGGCTCATCGGGAGAGCTGCGCTCGGCAAGGTAGGTCCAGAGCAGGTCGCGCTGGCTCCAGTGGGGGGAGAGCTCTCGCCAGTGAATCCACGATACGTAGAGGGCAAAGGCAACTGCCACGGCCGCGAGCGCGCCGACGAGAAAGCGCCTCGAGCGGGCGAGATAGGCCGCCAGCATGGCCATGCCGCCAGCGCCAGAAAGGGTCGAGACGAAGGGGCGCACGGCGAAGGAGAGGAGAAAGGGGCCGAAGCGGAGACCCGGATGCAACTCGGCGAGCTCGCGCTCGGGATAGGGTCGGTCGTAGTTGTAGACGTAGAGATCGGGCAGGGCCTTCGGCTCGAGCCACAGTCCGTGGGCGGTGACGGCGAAGGCGACCGCGCCGAGGACAAGAGCGCCGAGGTGTTCCTCGAGCCCCTCCTCGAGGACGCGGTCGAGGTAGAGGGCGCACAGGACGGCGAAGCCCGGCACGGCCGGGAAGATGTAGTGGTGGAACTTCGTCGCCGAGAAGGTCATGAGGGCGTAGGTCATGACCCCCCATAGACCCGCGAAGAGCAGGAGATCGTCCCGGCGGCTCCGTTCCTTGAGGCGCACCCGGGCGAGCGCCCCCAGCGCGCCCGGCAACGCCGCCACCCAGGGGAAGAGCCCGAAGCCGAGCTCGCGCACGAAGTAGCCGAAGCTGCCGCCGGGCGTGGTGGTGTGGACCCCCTCGGCGAGCCGCTTCAGGTGATCGTGGATGAAGAAGCGGTAGGCGAAGGACTTCGACTCGTCATCCACGCCATGGAAGAACGACATGACGAGGTACCAGGGCGCCGCGATGGCGAGGAAGAGGACGGGCCCGAGCGGCATCCTCACCCCGAAGACGCGCTCGGTGAGGCGCAGGCGCGGCAAAAGGCGCCACTCGCCGGTGAGCGCGAAATAGGCGAGGAAGATGGCCCCGCACAGTCCGAAGCCGAGCAGCCCCTTCGCCAGCGTCGCGAAGGCGAGGAAGGCGTATCCGGCGTAGGCAAAGGCGCTCCGGTGGGCCCGTTCGTCCCACAGGGCGATGGCAAAGCACATCGCCCCCGAGGTCATGAGGGAGACGAAGGGCATATCGGTCAGGGCCTGGCGCGCCATGAGGAAGTAGAAGGGCATGGTGGCGAGCGAACAGGCGGCGAGGTAGGCGGCGCGGCGCGAGACGATGCGCCGCACCGCCACGAAGACGAGCGCGCAAGCGAGGATGGCGAGGAGAGCCACCGGCAGCCGCACCGCCCACTCGGTGTAGATGGAGAGTCCGCTCGGGGTGGGAGGGCCGGGGAAGGCCCCCGCCGGCAGCGCGTGGTCGTGCACCCCGATGACGTTCATGGCGAGTGCGCTCATCCACATGAGCAGCACCGGCTTGGAGAAGAAGTAGGCGCTCTCCCAGTAGGGGTGGACGTAGTCGTCCCTCACCAGCATCTGCCGCGCTACCTCGGCGTAGTGGGGCTCCCAGGGGTCCCAGAATCCCACCGCTCCCAGCCAGGGCACGAAGACGAGCGCGGCGAAGGCGACGATGACGAGGAGGTCGAGCCTTTCCGGAAAGGCCTCGAGCCGGCTCAGAGGCCCGGTCCATAGCCCGCGGGGAGCGGGCCTATGGCCGGCCGGGCTCAGCTCCTCGAGGTTCGTTTCCACCCGCATCCCCTTTCAAGACCATCCCTTGCGCTTCGCCTGCCGGAGAGCCGGAATCCGGGGCAGGAAGAGCCCGCAGGCGCTCCGGGCCGCGGGCCTTTCGACGCTTTGCGCCGCTGCGTCGGGATCCGCCGTGAGGGCGAAGCTTAGCAGGCTCCGGCCCGGCGCGGGTTCGGCGGCGGCCCGTCTCCCGCCGCGGCACCGGGGGTCCCTCGCTCGCTCGGCCCCGGGGCCTTCCTTGGCCTCTCCCCTTCGGCCGCGATAACATCACCGCGTGGAGCCTGCCCGCGTTTCCCAGCCGGACTTCAAGCCCCATGTGTTCGGCAAGTTCTTCCTCCTGCAACGGCTGGCTGTAGGCGGGATGGCCGAGATCTATCGGGCCAAGTTGGTGGGGGCGGCCGGGTTCGAGAAGGAGCTGGCGGTGAAGCGCGTGCTCGCCGCCCGGGCGCAGAACCCTGGCTTCATCCGCATGCTCGTGAACGAGGCCAAGCTCTCGGCCCAGCTCGCCCACTCCAACATCGCCCAGATCTACGAGTGCGGCGAGTTCGACGGCACCTACTTCATCGCCATGGAGCTCGTCTACGGCGTCTCCATGAAGGAGATGATGGCGGCCTTCGCCCGATCGGAGACCTCCCTCTCGCCCGAGCAGGCCATCTTCCTCGTCCTGCAGCTCTTGCAGGGCCTCGATTACGCGCACCGCAAGACCGACGCGGGAGGGGAGCCACTCAAGATCGTCCACTGTGACGTGTCGCCCGACAACGCGCTCGTCTCCTGGGAGGGGGAACTCAAGCTGCTCGACTTCGGGATCGCGCGCGCCGCCACGGGACTGTCCAACTACAAGGAGGGCATGCTGATGGGAAAGCTCGGGTACGTGGCGCCCGAGCAGGCCTCGGTCGAGAAGACCTGGGACCACCGGGTCGACCTCTTCGCCGCGGGCATCATCCTCTACGAGCTGCTCACCGGGCAGAAACCCTTCCCCAAGGCGACCGACGTCGAGTCGCTCGTCGCCTCCCGCAAGGCCAAGGTCCCCCCTCCCTCGGTCCTCGACGATCGCATCCCCAAGGAGCTCGACGTCATCCTCGCCCGGGCCCTCGCCTTGAACCCGGACGCGCGGTACCCGAGCGCGCGGGCCTTCGCCGACGCCCTGGTGGACGTGCTCTTCCCCACCCCCCACAGCTCCCTCCAGGAGCTCCTCGGCGAGCAAATGCGCCGCGTCTTCGCCGACCGCATCGCCCGCCAGCGGGCCGCCCGGGCCCATGACGCCCTCGTCTTGAAGGTACTGCAGAACGTGCTCGAGGTTTCGGCCCGCCCCGGAGCCAAGGCAGCACCGCTGGCTTTTCCGGAGAGTGTACCCGAGCTCGACGCGAGGGCACTGTCGAGCACCACCTCGCGCCAGAAGCGACCGCGCTCGCCCGGCCGACCCGGCATCGCCTTTTGGAAGGCCGGCGCGATCGCGGTGCTCGTGGCGGTCCTGGCCGTCGGCGCCACCTACGCCGCCGAGCTGTGGTTCAGGCCCGGAGTGCTGGTCGTCACCTCCGACCCTGCTTCGGCCCAGGTGACCCTCGAGGGCAAGCAGCTCCCCGAGAAGACCCCGGTCGTGGTGGAGCGGGTCGAGCTGTCCCGGCCCATCACGCTCTCGGTGTCCGCCAAGGACCGCAAGACCGCCTCCCTGGTCCTCGAACCCCGGGTGGGACAGCTGGTGCGCCGGGTGCACGTGCGGCTCGCGCCGGCGCTCGGCCCCCTCTCGGTCGACAGCCAGCCGCGCGGTGCACGCGTCCGGCTCGATGATCGCGAGGTGGGCGAGACTCCCGTCACCATCGAGGGGGTCCGGCTCGACGAGCCCCACCGCATCGACCTGTCGGTTCCCGGGCTCGAACTCGACCAGTTCGTGGTCCTGCCCGAGCGCGACGGGCAGCGTTTTTTCCGGACGCTCTCCCCGGGCCACAAGAATTGAGCGCGCCCGGCGGCGAGCCGACAGCTTCCCCGGCCTCTTGAAGGTGGGCCCCGCCCGAGAAGCCCTGCGCGAACCCGCTCGGCACGAGGATCGTGCAGGACTCTAGCTGCCGCGGAAGCGGGGCGGGCGCTTCGCCAGGAAGGCCTCGCGCCCTTCGCGCACGTCGTCGCTCTCGAAGGCCCTCCGGCGCAGGCGTGCCACCTCGTCCCGTTCTTCGTCGGTGAAGGCCCGCTCCGCACCGGCGTCGAGGAGCTGCAGGATGCGCTTCATGCCCTGAACGGCCAGAGGCGCGTTCTCCGCGATCTCGCTCGCGAGGCTCAAGGCAGCGGACAGCGCCACCTCGGCGGGCACGACCCGGTCGACGAGGCCGATCGAGAGCGCTTCGTCGGCCTTGACCGGGCGCCCGGTGAAGAACATCTCCCTGGCCCGAGAGGGCCCGACCAGGTGGACGAACCGGCGCAGCCCGCCCGGCGCGTAGACCACCCCGAGACGAGCCGGCGGCATCCCGATCTCGACGCCGGGGTGGGCGACTCTGAGGTCGCAGGCTGCGGCGAGTTCCCCGCCGGCACCGAAAGCCGAGCCGTTCAGGAAGGCGATGGTCGGACAGGGCACGGAGGCCACCGCGTCCATGGCGCGCTCCACGGCGAGGTCGGGCCGCTCGCCCTCGCCCGGAGAGTTGGAGATGGCCGCGATGTCGAAGCCGGAGCAGAAGGCGCGCTCGCCTTCCCCGCGAAACACGAGGCAGCGCACCTTGTCCTCGGCGGCTTTCTCGCAGGCCTCGGTGAGCAGAGCGAGGCCTTGGAAGTCGAGCGCGTTGCGCTTGTCGGGGTTATCGAGGGTGAGGAGGCGAACGCTTCCGCGGTCCTCGCTCTTGAGACGGCCCACCGGTCACTCGAGCACGACGAGGATGTCGCCCTCGCTCACCGCCTGCCCTTCGCGGCAGCGAACTTCCTTCACCCGTCCGGCCCTCGTCGACTCGAGCGGCATCTCCATCTTCATGGACTCGAGGATGACGAGCGACTCCCCGGGGCGGACCTCGTCGCCGGCGCGCTTCTCGATTCGGACCACCGTGCCCGTGATGTGGGCCGCCAGGTTGGCCATGGACCTCTCCCCCCAACTCGAGGCCAGGCAAGAGCGAGCTTCGAGCCGGCTTCATCCAACGCCATGAGAAGCACGAAGGGTCCGCCGAGGCGGACCCTTCAACAGCGCGGAGCCCTCACTTCTCGCTCCTTTGCCGGCGGAAAGCCGGCACGCTTACTGATGCCTACTTTCTACTTCCGCGCGAACGAGGTCAAGGGTCGGCAGCGAAGGGCCTCAAACGGAGCTCCGCCGTGGTGACCCCACGGGGTCCGCCTGGCAGGCCGCCTCTCCTTCGTGGAGGCGAGGAGAAAGACTTGGCGGGTGCAGGTAAAAGGACTTCGCCAAGAGTTTGCGGTACGCTCTCTCTCGTCCATGTCGCACAGACGCCCTCAGCGCGTCTCGATCCTGCTGCCCGGCGAGAAGCCGGGGCGACGGCGCTTCCTCAGGGCTGGACTTTTCGGGACGGCCCTCCTGGTCTTCGGAGGGACGGGCTTCCTCGCCACCCGCCGGACGCGGGTGACGATCGACCCGGGTGGTCCGCTCACCGTCTTCTCGCCTGCCGAGGCCGCCGTGCTCCTCGCGGTGGCGAACCGTCTCGTGCCCGAGCGTGAGGGTTTCCCCCGCCCTGCCCGGCTCGGGCTCGCCGCGAAGATGGACCGCATCGCGGCCATGGCCGACCGGCCGACCCAGGCCGACCTGCGCCGGCTCGTGCGGCTGTTCGAGAGCGCGATGTGGGGATTCCTCTTCGGCGGGGACCTGCAGCTCTTCTCCGAGGCTTCGCCGGGCCGCCAGGATGCGCGGCTCAGCGCCTGGGCCAAGAGCCGTATCAATCAACGGCGCACCGGTTACCGCGCCCTGAAGAACCTCGTCTACGCCGCCTACTACGCCTCGCCCGAGACCTTCCCCGCCATCGGCTATCCGGGGCCCCCCTTGCGCCCGGCCGCGGGAAGCGCTTCGCCGGGGGGCAAGCCGGCTGCCACCCCGTCGAGGGGCGAGGATGGCCGGGCCGAGCCCCCAGCCTCCCCGGAACCGCCGAGTCGCCTCCCGCACCGGCGCGGAGTCGCGAAGCCCTTCGAGGCGAAACCGGTCGAGGAGAGCCCCCCACCCTTGTCACCTAGCGTGAATAACGATGGATGACCACCGCGGCGAGGGGCGCATCCTCACCGGGCGCGAGATCGCCCAGGACGTGGAGGAGCGTCCCGACGTGTGCGTGGTCGGCTCCGGGGCGGGCGGTGCGGTGGTAGCGGCCCGCCTGGCCGAGCGAGGCCTGCGTGTCGTCGTCCTCGAGGAGGGCGGCTATTACCGGCCGAGCGACGCCGACATGCAAGAGGGGACGGCCTACCCTCGGCTCTACCAGGATCACGGGCAGCGCGCCACCGCCGACCTCGCCATCACGATCCTGCAGGGCCGTACGGTGGGCGGCTCGACTGCCGTGAACTGGACCACGAGCTTCCGTACGCCGGAGCGGGTGCTGGCCCACTGGCGGGCGGTGCATGGACTCGACGCCTTCACCACCGAAGCGCTCGCACCCCATTTCGCTGCGGTGGAGGCCCGCCTCAACATCCACGAGCAGCCGGACGAAGGCGTGAACGCCAACAACCGCACGCTGTGGGACGGGGCCGGCAAGCTCGGATGGGCCCGGGCCCGCACCCGCCGCAACGTCGACGGCTGCGCCAACCTGGGCTACTGCGGCATGGGCTGCCCCATCGGCGCCCGCACCTCGATGGACATCACCTATCTCCCCGACGCCGTCGCTCATGGGGCGCGCCTCTACGCCAACACCCGGGCGGTCCGCCTCGAGAAGACGGGCCGGCGCGTCAGCGCCGTCCACGGCGAGGTGCTCGACTCCGCCACCGACCGTCCCACCGGACGGCGGGTGCTGGTGCGGCCGCGGTTGGTGGTGCTGTCCGGTGGGGCCATCAACACGCCCGCCCTGCTCTTGCGCAGCGACATCCGGCTGGCTGGGAAGGTCGGAGCGCGCACCTTCCTCCATCCGGTGGCCGGGGTGCTCGGCCTCTATCCCCGGCCCATCGAGGGTTTCTACGGCGCACCGCAATCGGTGGCCTCGCACGAGTTCGTGGAGCGCGGTCCGGGAAAGATCGGATTCTTCCTCGAGGCGGCGCCGGTCCACCCCGTGCTCGCGGCCACCGCGCTCGGCGGCTTCGGAGCCCTTCACGAGTCCTTCATGGCGAGGCTGTCCCACGCCTCGGCCCTCATCGCCCTCACGGTGGATGGCTTTCTTCCCGACGAGGAGGGCGGCACGGTGAGCCTGCGCTCCGACGGGCGGCTGCGCATCGACTATCCCCTGCGAGCCGAGATGTGGGAGGCCTTGCGCGAGGGGTCGAAGGCCCTCGCCCGCGTGCACCTCGCCGCGGGGGCCACCGCGGCCTACTCGCTTCACGAGGAGCCCGTGGAGATGAGGGTCGAATCGGATGTCGACAAGCTCGACCGAGCCCCCTGGCAGCCCTGCCGCCTCCAGCTCTTCACCGCCCACCAGATGGGCGGCTGCGCCATGGGGCAGGATCCGGAGCGATCCTGCACCTCCGCCGAATTCAGGCTTCACGCCCACGAGAACGTCTTCGTGGTGGACGGTTCCGTGCTGCCCACCTCGCTCGGGGTGAACCCGCAACTCACCATCTTCGGCCTCGCCCACCTCGCAGCCGAACACGTCGCCGCGGCGGTGCGCTGACCTCGGGACACCCACCCGGCAAGGATCCCTCGTCCGGCGCTGGCGTTCTCGGCCGCGGCTGCGTTAGGCATGTCCGCCATGGAAGCGAGCTTCGCCGGGCGGGTCGCGCTCGTGACCGGCGGGGGCCGGGGCATCGGACGCGCCCTCGCGCTCGCGCTGGCAGGAGCGGGAGCCGACGTGGCGGTGGTGGCCCGGACCCAGGAGGAGCTCGACCGCACGGCGGCCGCCATCCGCCAACTCGGGCGTCGAGCGCTCGGGCTCGTGGCCGACCTCGCGAGGAGGGATGCGCCCGGTGCCGTCGCCCTGCGGACCGCCGAGGCCCTGGGTCCGGTCGACCTCCTCGTCAACAACGCCGGGATCGACGCCAGCGCGCCTGTGGGGCGGACCGACCCAGAGACCTGGGACGACCTCATGGCGGTGAACGCCACCGCCCCCTTCCTCCTCATCCGGGCTTGCTTGCCTTCCATGTACCTGCGCGGCTTCGGCCGCATCCTCAACGTGGCCTCGGTGGCCGGCCTCACCGGCCTCAAGTACGGCGCTGCCTACGCCGCCTCGAAGCACGCGCTCGTCGGGCTCACCCGCTCGGTGGCGGCCGAGTGCGGTCGCAAGGGCGTGACCTGCAACGCGCTGTGCCCGAGCTGGACCGAGTCCCGCATGATGGACGAGGCGCTCGCCGCCATCTCCCGGGCCACCGGCCGTGACCTTGCGGAGTCCCGACAGGCGGTGCTGCGCTCGAACCCGCTCGGGAGAGCGGCCACCCCCGAGGAAGTGGCCGCCGCCGGGCTCGCCGTGATGGCCAACGCCGCTATTCACGGGCAGTGCATTCAGGTGGACGGCGGCGAGCTCATGGCCTGAGGAGGCCGACCTCCTCTCCCCTTTGGAGGCAGCCTGGGTCCTCGCTCCCCTCCGGACCATTGCCCTTGACTTGTGGCCGGCCCTTCGGGCAACGATGGACGCGTACCCCTTCCCACATGAGAGGCCGCATGGAGACCAAGATCCTGCTCGGGGAGAAGGAGATCCCGACCCACTGGTACAACATCATCCCGGACATGCCGGGGCCGCTCGCGCCGGTGCTCCATCCCGGTACCCTGAAGCCCGTCACCCCGGCTGATCTCTTGCCGCTCTTCCCGATGGGCCTCATCGAGCAGGAGGTCTCTCCGGAACGGTGGGTGAAGATCCCGGACGAGGTGAGGGAGATCTACCGGCTGTGGCGTCCCACGCCGCTCGTCCGCGCCTCTCGCCTGGAGAAGGCGCTCGGCACCCCCGCCCGCATCTTCTTCAAGTACGAGGGCGTCTCGCCGGCCGGATCGCACAAGCCCAACACGGCGGTGCCCCAGGCCTACTACAACAGGCTCGCCGGGACCAAGCGCATCGCCACCGAGACCGGCGCCGGGCAATGGGGCTCTTCGATGGCGCTCGCCTGCCGCCTGTTTGGGCTCGCCTGCACCGTCTACATGGTGAGGATCTCCTACGAGCAGAAGCCCTACCGCAAGAGCCTCATGCACCTGTGGGGTGCCGAGGTGATCCCCTCGCCCTCGGACAAGACCGGGGCGGGGCGGGCCATCTTGGAGCGCGACCCCGAGAACCTGGGCTCTCTCGGCATCGCCATCTCGGAAGCGGTGGAAGACGCCGCCACGCACGAGGAGGTGCGCTACGCTCTCGGTTCGGTCCTGAACCACGTCTGCCTCCACCAGACCGTCATCGGCCTCGAGGCGAAGAAGCAGTGCGAGCTCGCCATGGTCTATCCCGACGTGGTGATCGCTTGCCACGGGGGAGGGAGCAACTTCTCCGGGCTCGCCTTCCCCTTCCTCGCCGACAAGGCCGCCGGCAAGCCGGTGCGCGTTATGGCCGTGGAGCCGCAGAGCTGCCCCACCCTCACCAAGGGCGTGTACACCTTCGACTACGGCGACACCGCGCGCATGGCGCCCGTCGCCAAGATGTACACCCTGGGCCACGACTTCATGCCCCCCGGCATCCACGCCGGCGGCCTGCGTTACCACGGAGCCTCGCCGCTCGTTTCCCAGCTCGTGGCCGCCGGCCTCGTCGAGGCGCGGGCGGTGAAGCAGACGGCCTGCTTCGAGGCCGCGGTGCAGTTCGCTCGCAGCGAAGGCATCGTGCCCGCCCCCGAGTCGTCACACGCCATCCGCGCCGCCGTGGACGAGGCGATCCGGGCGAAGGAGGAGGGCAAGGAGCGCACCATCCTCTTCAACCTGTCCGGCCACGGTCACATGGACATGTCGGCCTACGACGCCTATCTGCAGGGGGAGCTCGAGGACTTCGAGTACCCGGCCGAGAAGGTGAGGGAGTCTTTGACCCGGCTGCCCAAGGTCGAGCTTTAGTTCCTCGAAGGGGACAGGAGGGATTTTCGATGCCGCGAGGCCTCGGGTGGTTCGTCGCCCTTTCGACGCTCCTCGCCCGGCCGAGCGCCGCCGAGGACGTGGTCCGGCTCGGCAACCTCAAGTTCGCCCATTACGGAGCCGTCTCGTACATGAAGGAGCTCGGGCCGCGCTACGGCCTCAAGGTGGAAGAGCGCGTGTTCCCGAAGGGCCTCGACATCGTCCCGGCCATCGTGGCAGGCGAGATCGACGTCGCCGCCAGCGCCGCCGACGCCGCCATCGCCGGCCGGGCCGCCGGTGCGCCGGTGTACGCGGTGGCCGGCTTCGCACGGGGAGGTATTCGCATCGTCGGCCGCAAGGACCTCGGCCTCACCCGGGTCGCCGACCTCAAGGGGCGGGTGGTGGGCGTGCCCCGCGGAGGCGCCCAGGAGCTCGCCCTCCTCGCCGAGCTCAGCAAGGCGGGCCTGAGCTTCGGCGACGCAGCGGGCAAGGACGTCCGCATCGTCTATCTCGCCTACGCCGACTTGAACCAGGCCCTCCTCCAAAAGCAGATCGACGCCATGTGCCAGTCGGAACCGCAGTCCGCCCAGGCCATCGACAAGGGCTTCGGCAACGAGATCGCGAAGCCCTACGACACCCCGATCGGCGAGCCGGTGCGCGTCCTCGTCATGACCGAGAAGATGTACCGGGAAAAGCCGGACGTGGCGAAGCGGGTACTCGCCTGCTTCGTCGAGGCCACCCGCAGCTTCCTCGCGAACCCGGCGCTCGCCGAGCGGTACGTGCGGGACCAGATGTTCAAGGGACAGCTCACCGCCGAGGAATACCGCGACGCCATGTCGAACGCCGCCTTCACGACCGATCTCACCGTCGAGCACGTGCAGGCGACGACCGACCTCATGGTGAAGTACGGGGTGGGCAGGATGGAGCACCCACCGCGCGCCCTCGATTGGGTGAAGCTCGACCTCCTCGAGCTCGCGAAGTCGCGCCCTAGCGCGCCCTAGAGGAGCTGCCCCCTTGCGACGGAGCCTCGTCCACCTCGGGAAGTCGGTCCTCCTGCCGGCAGCGGTGATCATCCTGTGGGAAGCGCTTTCACGGGCGGGGCGCCTCTCGCCCGCCATCCTGCCTGCGCCGTCGCAGGTCCTCTCGCGCCTGTGGCACTACCTCGCACCCCAGGAGCCTTTCGACCGGGCCCACGAGGGCTGGCTCGCCTGGCTCGTGTCAGGCGAGCTGCCGCAGGACGCCCTGGGCAGCCTCTTCCGCGTCACGCTCGGCTTCCTCATCGGCGGCGGGATGGCACTTCCCCTCGGCCTCCTCATGGGGCGTAAGCCGCTCGCCCAGGAACTCCTCGGCCCGGCCCTGGAGGTCCTGCGGCCCATCCCCCCCATCGCCTTCATTCCCCTCTCCATCCTGTGGTTCGGGCTCGGCAACCCCCCGGCCCTCTTCCTCATCGCGCTCGGGGCCTTCTTCCCGGTGCTCGTGAACACCGTCGCCGGCGTGCGTCACGTCGACTCCATCTACATCCGCGCCGCACAGAACCTCGGGGCGAACGAAGCGACCCTCTTCCGGCGCATCATCATCCCGGGCGCCATGCCCCACATCCTCACCGGGATGCGCGTCGGGATCGGGGTCGCCTTCATCGTCGTCATCGTGGCGGAGATGACGGCGGTGAACCGGGGACTCGGTTACCGCATCCTCGAGGCGCGCGAGTTCATGTGGTCGGACAAGATCATCGCCGGCATGATCACCATCGGGCTCTGCGGCCTCGGCATCGACACCTTCATGAACCGGCTCAACCGGCGTCTGCTGCGCTGGCACCGGGGCATGGAGAACGCTTGAGCGATGGAGCCCCTCCCTTCTCCCGCCCCCACCCTTCCGGCCCTCCTCATGAAGGGGGTCGGCAAGGTCTTCCGCTCGGGCGGAGAGGAGGTGGTCGCGCTCGAGGGCATCGACCTCGCGGTGGCGGTGGGGGAGTTCGTCTGCCTGCTCGGGCCGTCCGGCTGTGGCAAGTCGACCCTCCTCAACGCGGTGGCCGGATTCTCGCGCCCCACCTCCGGCGTGCTCATGGCGGGCGGGCGCGAGGTGGAAGGTCCCGGCCCGGACCGGGCCATGGTGTTCCAGGAGTACGCGCTCTTCCCGTGGATGACGGTCGAGGCGAATGTCGCCTTCGGGCTCGAGCAGACTCCACTTCCGCGGCCGCTCATCAGGGAGCGCACCTCGGCCCTGCTCCGCCAGCTCGGCCTGTGGGACTTCCGCCACCGCTTCCCCAAGGAGCTCTCGGGCGGCATGCGCCAGCGGGTGGCCATCGCGCGCGTCCTCGCCATCGATCCACCCACTCTGCTCATGGACGAGCCCTTCGGCGCCCTCGACGCGCTCACCCGGCGCGATCTGCAGGACGAGCTCTTGCGCATCTGGTCCGAGCTCAGGAAGACCATCCTGTTCGTGACCCACGGCATCGAGGAAGCGCTCTACCTCGCCGACCGGGTGGTGGTCATGACGTACCGGCCGGGCCGGGTGAAGCGGGTGGTGCCCGTCGAACTCGCCCGACCTCGCGACAGCACCTCCCCCGAATTCAACGAGATGCGGCGCGCCGTCTCGTGCCTCGTGCTCGAGGAGCAGGCGCGCCACGATCGGGCCGAGCGCCAGGGGGGAGCCGAGTAGGTCCGCATGCCAACTCCCTTGCGACCGGGTGAGGTGGCCGAGCGCGAGGTCCTGCTCACTCGGGAGGCGGTGGTGCGCCTCGCGACCGAGCTCGGGGACCCGAACCCGCTCCACCACGACCTCGAGCTGGCGCGGGCGAGCCGCTTCGGCGACCTCATCGCCTCGGGGGGCCACCTCATCGGGCTCCTCACCAGCTTCTGCGCCGCCTTCACCACCCCGCGGGGGCCGGGCCTGGGGCTCGCCTTCTCCTACGAGCTGCGCCGGGCGGCCAGGGCCGGCACCCGGCTCCGCCTGCGCTGGAAGGTGCGCGCGGTCGAACACTCGGAAAAGCCGCGGGGCGAGATCGTCCTGCTCGAGGGCGAGATCCGGGACGGGGAGGACACCCTGCTCGTGCGCGGCGAGGGCAAGGTCCTCATGCGGGAGGAGCTCTAGCGCATGCACACGGCTCGCCGGACCCATGGATTCACGGAAAGTGTAATACGCGCCATGACGCGGCTCGCCCAGGCGCACGGCGCCTTGAACCTTGCCCAGGGGTTCCCCGACTTCCCGGCCCCCGACCTCCTCAAGGAGGCGGCCGCGCGGGCGGTCTTCGCCGACCAGAACCAGTACGCCATCACCTGGGGAGCGAAGCGGCTGCGCGACGCGCTCTCGCACAAGTACCGGAGGGACTACGGTCTCGCGGTCGACCCGGAGACGGAGGTGACCGTCACCTGCGGCGCCACCGAGGCCATGGCCTCGGTGCTGCTCGCCCTCGTCGATCCGGGCGAGGAGGTGGTGGTGCTCGAACCCCACTACGAGAACTACGGGCCCGACGCCGTCCTGTGCGGAGCGAGGCCGGTCTACGTGCCGCTCTCACCCTCGGGCGCGCTCGACCCGGAACGCCTCGCTCGGGCGGTGAGTGACCGGACGCGGGCCATCATCGTCAACACTCCCATGAACCCCTCCGGCCGCGTGCTCAGGCGCGAGGAGCTCGCCGTCGTCGCCGAGCTGTGCCTGCGCCACGGCGCCTACGCGGTGACCGACGAGATCTACGAGCACATCGTCTACGAGGGCCGGCACTTGCCCATCGCCACCTTGCCCGGCATGCGCGCGCGGACGGTGACCATCTCCGGAGCCTCCAAGACCTTTGCCGTCACCGGCTGGCGCATCGGCACGGTGGTGGCCCCACCCGAGCTCACCGTCGCCATACGCAAGGTGCACGACTTTCTCACGGTGGGGGCGCCCGCCCCGTTGCAGGAGGCGGTGGCGGTGGCTCTCGAGGAGCTGCCCAACGCCTACTACAGCGAGATGGCCCTCGCCTACCGGAACCGGCGCGACCTCCTCTGCGGCGCGCTGCGCAGGGCCGGCTTCGAGCTCACCCCGCCCGAGGGGGCTTACTACGTGCTCGCCTCCTATGGCGCGCTCTCGAAGCTCCCCGAGGGGGAGTTCGCCTCCCAGCTCGTGAGGGAGGCCAAGGTGGCGGCGGTTCCCGGGTCGAGCTTCTTCTCGGAGCCGGACGCCACCCGCCGACTCGTGCGCTTCGCGTTCTGCAAGTCCGAGGCGGTGCTCGCCGAGGCCGGTGAGCGGCTCGAGGCCTTCGCAGCTCGGGTGGCGTGACGCTCGCCGGGCTGCCGGCGCAAGATAGCTAGGGCACGGTCTCGGGAGGCGGCGGCGGAAGTGCCTCTCCCAAGGCCACCCGGTCGCGCCCGGCGCCCTTGGCGGCGTAGAGCCCCCGGTCGGCACGCTCGAACCAGGAGAGCACGGTGTCGTCGCGGGCGAGATCGGCGACGCCCACCGACACGGTCACCCGCACCGCCCGATCGCCGGCCGGGATGCGCAGGGCGTTCACCCGCGCGCGCAGGCGCTCGCACAGGACGAGGGTGTCGGCGAGGGGGGTCTCGCGCAGCACCACCGCGAACTCGTCGCCCCCGTAGCGAGCCACGAAGTCGTTCCTGCGCATGAACACCTTCACGATCGAGTCGGCCACCTCGCGCAGGACCCGGTCCCCGACCGCGTGGCCGCAGGCGTCGTTCGTCTCCTTGAAGTGGTCGAGGTCCACGACGACGAGGCACATGGGGTTGCGGAAAGCCTTGTAGATGTCGATCGTGCCCTCGAGGTAGCCGTCGAGGGCCTTGCGGTTGTAGACGCGGGTGACCGAGTCGGTCTCGCCCTCCCGCCGGACCGATTCGAGCTCGTCCCCGAGCGAGCGCACCGTGTCGCCCAGGGCGGCCATGCGCTCGCGCTGCCGGCGGCGCCGCTCCTCGAAGGCCCGGGAGAGGGAACCGAAGGCGGAGAGCACCTCGCGCTTCAGCTCGGCGGCGCCGCTCGCGGTCATGAGTTCTTCGAGATGGGCGAGTTGTTCCTGGATGCGCTCGTCCGCCTCCTCATCCTGCGCGAAGGCCTGGCTGTAGGAGCGGATGAAGACCCAGATGACCTCGCGCAGGTCCTTCGTCACGCTCTGGGCGTGGCCCGCGCTCGAGCGGCAGTACTCGCGGACGAACTGCCGCACCCCCTGCCAGTCCCGGCGCCCGCCGCTTGGTGGAACTTCCGCCTCGCGGGACCCGGGGGGTGGCGCCGCGATGCAGACGTGCTGGGCCCAGGCTTCGGCCAGCCGACGGAAGGTGGCGAGGTCCTGCTGCCCCTGCTCCAGGGCAAACTCGGCCATGCTGCGCAGGATGCTGCCGAGGGTGTCGAGCGCCATCTCCCCGGTCTCGGCGGGCAAGGGAGAGGGCGGGTCGCCCTCGGGAGGGGTCTTCTTTCCGAACATGGCCACTGCGCGGGAAAGCGCCGCCCGCCTCGAGAGCGGAGAAGCGGACGCCTTTGCGAGGGCAGCCTAGCCCGGCCACTCCCCGGCCGTAAAGACTGGGTCAACTAGGCCTCGTCCACGAAGAGGTCGCGCATGAGCGGTTCGCCCGGCGCCACGGCGTACCGATCGAAGTCGCGCACGCCCTCGGCCCGCAAGACCTCTTCGTCGATGAAGAAGTTGCCGGTGCACTCCCGCGCCGGGCGCGTGAGGATGGCGTGGGCCGCGTCGGCGACGATGTCGGCCGTGCGTCCGTGCCGGGCCGTCTCGTCCCCGCCGAGGAGGTTCAGGGCGGAGGTGGCGATGACGGTGCGTGGCCAGAGAGCGTTCACCGCGATGCCCCGCTCGCGCAGCTCCTCGGCCATCCCGAGCACGCACATGCTCATAGCGTACTTCGAGAGGGTGTAGGCGACGTGAGGGGCGAACCAGCGCGGGCGCATGGAGAGAGGCGGGGAGAGGACGAGCACGTGCGGGTTCGCCGCCTTCTCGAGCGAGGGCAGGCAGCATTTGGTGCAGAGGAAGGTCCCGCGGGCATTCACTCCCAGCATGAGGTCGAACCTCTTCATGGGCGTGCTCTGGGTGTCGGCGAGCAGGATGGCACTCGCGTTGTTGACGAGGATGTCGATGCCGTCGAAGCGCTCGACCGCCTTCTCGACCGCGAGGAGCACCTGCGCCTCCTCGCGCACGTCGCAGGCGACGGCCAGGGCCTTTCCGCCTGCGGCCTCGATCTCGGCCGCCGCACTGTGGATGGTGCCGGGGAGCTTGGGGTTCGCCGTGGTCGTCTTGGCCGCGATGACCACGTTCGCACCGTCCCTCGCCGCCCGGAGGGCGATGGCCTTGCCGATCCCGCGGCTCGCCCCAGTGATGAAGAGCGTCTTTCCGTCGAGCTTCACCGGCAGACCGGGCATGAGCGTCCTCCTGTCGCTGGGTGCCTTACGCAGCGCAGCATGATCGAAAAGGCGCTCCCAGGGGAGACGACCCGGCGGGTTTCCCCCCCGCCGCGTCACCCGCGCCTGACCCGGGCGGTGAGAGCGACACCCACCCCTGAACATCCGCTCGGTGGTCCTTGACTCCCACCGCGACCTACACGGTCGGTGCGGACCGGCCTCGAACGCGTTCGCCCCGCACCCGATACCGCGCGAAGATCCCGTGGCGACTTGGGGGTTCGCGGGCGGCGGGCTCCCGCGAGCACGCCGCGTCGAGGTGGACTCGACCTGCCAGGGTCCCTGAACTTACTAGCAGTGACAGGACGCCTCCCGGGCCTGCCACCCCGGGACCGCGTTGACAGCCGCTTTCGAAGCCCGTAGATCCGGTGTCAAGAAGTGGGAAATGGTGGCCAGAAGAGGATCATGGTCCCGTGTTTTACGGCACCTTCCATCACGCCATCGACCTCAAGGGGCGAACGAGCCTTCCGGCGAAGTTCCGCGAAGCGCTCGACGCCGCTGGCGAGTCGAAGGTCTTCCTCATCCAGGCGCCGGGCTTGAAGGCCCTGCGCGCCCTGCCGCTCTCCGAGTGGAAAAAGCTCGAGGAGCGCGTCCTCAAGGTGAGCCCCTTCGATCTGCGGCGGCAGAAGAACATCCTGCGTTTCGTCTCCTCGGCCCAGGAGATCGACCTCGATCCCCACGGCCGGGTGCTCGTGCCTGGCCCCCTGCGCGCCTACGCCGCGCTCGAGAAGGACGTGGTCTGGACCGGGATGGGACGGGACATGTGCCTGTGGGACAAGGGCGAGTTCGAGCGGGCGGTGGCCGAGGAGATGCCCGAGGACGAGGTCATCGATTTCTTCGAGGGTGAGGGGTGAGGTGGAGCGAGCCATGTACGAGGCGAAGCACGGGGACGGGATCACCATCGTGAAGGGCGTGGGCGAGCTCGGGCGGGCGGAGCTCGAGGGCATCGCGGCCCTGGCCGCGCAGGCGCGCCGCGAGGGCCGGCGCGTGGTCATCGACCTCAAGCGGGTGACGCACCTGCACTACGCCGGCGCGGCGCTGCTGAAGGGCATCCCCGGGCTCAGGGCCGCCGGCGCTTCGCGCTACGTGCGCGCCCTCGTCCACGCCGGCGGGGCCGCGGGTTACCTCGAGCTCTTCAGCGACGTGGAGGAGGCTCTGCGCGCCGCGTGAGCGCACCGTTTCACCATGTCCCCGTGCTCTCCCGACAGGTGGTCGCGCTCTTGCGCCCGGGGCCGGGCCGGCTCGTGCTCGACGGCACGGTCGGGGGGGGCGGCCACGCCGAGCTCTTCTTGTCCGCGGGAGCGCGCGTGATCGGGCTCGACCGCGATCCGCGCGCGGTGGCCGCTGCGAGCGCAAGGCTCGCTCGCTACGGCGAGGCCTTCCGGGCGGTGCGGGCCGATTTCCGCGACGCGAAGAATGTCCTCGCCGCCCTCGGCCTGGCCGGGGTGGACGGCGCGCTCGTCGACCTGGGCGTCTCCTCGCCCCAGCTCGACACTCCGGAGCGCGGCTTCTCCTTCCGGGAGGGAGGCCCTCTCGACATGCGCATGTCGAGCGAGGGGGAGACCCTGGCCGAGCTCCTCGCCCGGATCGAGGAAGGCGAGCTCGCCCGCGTCCTCGCCGAGTATGGCGAGGAGCCCTTCGCGCGCCCGGTGGCACGCGCCCTCAAGAAGGCGGTGGCGGCCGGCGAGGTGAAGGACACCGCGCAGCTCGCCCGGGTGGTGGCGGGCGCCATTCCTCGCCGGGCCTGGCCGAGGCGCATCCACCCCGCCACCCGCACCTTCCAGGCCCTGCGCATCGCGGTGAACGACGAGCTCGGAGCGCTCGCCGCCTTCCTCGACAGCCTGCCCTCCCTGCTGCGGGTGGGCGGGCGGGCCGCCACCATCGCCTTCCACTCGCTCGAGGACCGGATGGTGAAGGAGCGCTTCCGGGCGCTCACCCGGGCCTGCACCTGCCCGCCCGACTTCCCCGTCTGCGCCTGCGGGGCCGAGGCCGCCTTCGCCCCCTTGACGCGCGGGGCCGGGAAGGCCTCGGCCGACGAGCTGGCCGAGAACCCCCGGGCGAGGAGCGCTCGCCTGCGCGCGGTGGAGAGGCTGCGATGAGCCGAGACCACGCACCCTCGGCCCTGGCGGTGGTCCTGCGACCGGCCGCCGCCGTGGCGGCGCTCGCCGCGGTGGGCCTATTTCACGTTTGGTCACATACGCTTGTCACCGCCGCCGGCTATCGGCTGGGCGAGCTGCAACGCCAGCAGGAGGCGCTGCGCGCCGAGCTCGACCAGCTCGAGGTGGAGGTGGCGACGCTGCGCGCACCGGGGAGGCTCGAAGCCTACGCCCGGGCGCGACTCAGGATGGCTCCGCCGGCGCCCGGGGCGGTGGTGGCGGGCAGGGCGGGTCGGGCGGCGGCGGGTGGGGCGGGCGGCTGGGGTGTGGAACTCCACCGCCCCGCGCCGGCGGAGCCAGCTGTGCAGGCGAGGGTGGCGCTCGGCGCAGCAGGGAGGGCGCGACCCGCCGCCGAGTAGCCGCGGCCTGCGGCCGGGAGGCCCTCAGGGACCTCGGAGAACGACGTGGTGCCAACGGGCAAGGCAGACGGCCAGGTACGCTGGATCGCGGTCCGCATCGCCCTGGTGGCGTTGCTCTTCGCCGTCGGCTCGGTGGCGGTCGGGGCGCGTGCGGTGCGCCTCCAGGTGCTGCAGGGCGAGGAACTCGCCCGGCACGGCGAGGGTCAGTGGCGGCGCTCCGTCGTCCTGAGGCCACGCAGAGGCCTCATCACCGACCGGAACGGGCAGACCTTGGCGGCCTCGGCCGACGCCCCCTCCATCGCGGCGAGCCCCTCCGCCTTGCAGCGCCTGTCCCGAGGGGAGGCCCGCGCGCTGGCCCGCGCCCTCGCCCTCGACCCCTCCGCCCTCGACCGCAAAGCGCAGCGCGGGACGAACTTCGTGTGGCTGAAGCGCAGGGCCTCGCCGGCCGAGGCCAGGGCGGTGGAGGATCTCGGCCTGGAAGGGGTGGGCGCCTTCCTCGAACCCCGTCGCTACTACACGAGCAAGAACCTGGCCGCCCAACTCGTCGGCTTCGTGGGGGACGACGGCGACGGACTCGAGGGCATCGAGCGCGCCTACGACGAGGCGCTGCAGGGCGGTGCGGTGCGGCTCGCCTCGCTGCGCGACGCGCGCGGCCGGCGGGTCCTCGACGAGGCCCCGGCCGCCGATTCGCAGGCGGTGCTCGCCGGCGCCCGCGTGGAGCTCGCCCTCGACGTGGGACTCGAGCTCGCGGCGGAGCAGGCGCTCGGGCGGGCCGTGCGCGAGTCGCACGCCGTGAGCGGCATCCTGGTCGCCATGGACCCCCGCACCGGCGAGGTGCTGGCGCTCGCCCACGCTCCCACGTTCAACCCCAACCTGCCCCGCAACGGGACCCTCCTGCGCGACCGGGCCGTCCTCGACACCTTCGAGCCCGGCTCCACCTTCAAGATCTTCACCATCGCCGGCGCCCTCGACGCAGGCGTCCTCCACCCGTCCGACGTCATCGACTGCGAGCAGGGCAGCTACTCCATCGGCGGACACGTGCTCCACGACCACAAGCCCGTCGGCCTCGCCACCCCGGCCAGGATCCTCTCCCAGAGTTCCAACATCGGGGCCGCCAAGATCGGCGCTCGCCTCGGCCGCGAGCGGCTGCAGAAGACCCTGCTCGCCTTCGGCTTCGGAGAGAAGAGCGGGACCGAGATCGCGGGCGAGCCGCGCGGGTCCGTCCCCTTCCCCAGGGCGGAGATCGCCCTCGCCACCATGAGCTTCGGGCAGGGGGTGGCGGCCACGCCTCTCCAGATCACCTCGGCCGTGGCGGCCGTCGCGAACGGCGGCATGCTCTATCGCCCCATCCTGGTAAGGCGCGTGGTCGACGCCACCACCGGGGCCATCCTCTCAGAAAACGACCCTACCCCGGTCCGCCGCGCCGTCTCGCGCGAGAGCGCCTCCCTCCTCACCCGCTGGATGGAGGGCGTGGTGGAGGACACCGACGGCACTGGCCGGCGCGCCCACCTCGACGGATGGCGTGTGGCCGGCAAGACCGGCACCGCCCAGAAGGCCGACGGGGTGACCCGCCGCTACTCCGTCGACAAGCGCTTCAGCTCCTTCGTCGGCTTCGCCCCCGCGGAGGCTCCGCGCATCGCCATCGGGGTCTTCATCGACGAGCCGCGGGGCGAGGTGTACGGCGGAGAGGTGGCGGCCCCGGTCTTCCGCGAGGTGGCCGAGTATGCCCTGAAGTCCCTGGGCGTCCGCCCGACCGCGGAGTTCTCGCCCCCGCCCGACGGGGCGAAGCCGGAGGTGGCGGAGGCGAGCGCACCGGAGATGCCCAGCATCGAGGACGTGCCGAGCACCCACGAGGACGTGCCGGGTTCGGTGGCGATGCCAGCCCTGACCGGTCTTCCCGCTCGCTTCGCGCTCCGCGAGCTCGAGGCGCTCGAGCTCGAGGGCGACCTCCAGGGCTCCGGGAGGGTGGCGAGCCAGGTTCCACGGGCGGGCGAGATGGTCGCGCGCGGCGCGCGGGTGCGCCTCGTCCTCGCCCCGCGGCGCAGCGACCCGGCCCCGCGATGACCGAGCTACCCCCGGGCAAGAGGCGCCCGTTCGTGCCCTGGGCACCCTCACCTTGTGGCCGCCCGGACACGGGCCCCCTGGAAGCCCCCACAGTTTCGTGGGAATCTTGCGGGTAGGCGGCTTGCATGGGAGGGCCTCGTCGCGCCGGGGAGGTTTGGGCCGGGATGCGTCTATGGCAGGTCATGGCTGGAACGGAAGTGCACGGACCGCGGGCGAGCGACCCCGAGATCACCCTCCTCACCTGCGATTCGCGCGAGGTCGTGCCCGGGGCACTCTTCTTCGCCCTTCCCGGGGAGAAGCAGGATGGCCGCCTCTTCGCCGACGAAGCGGTCCGGCGCGGCGCAGCCGCCGTGCTCGCCGAGGGCGAGGTGGACTGCGCCCCGGCGCTCGCCCTCCGAGCGCGGAGTGCCCGCCGCGCCATGGCCATCGCCGCCCACAACTTCTACGGCCATCCGGGCGAAGGGCTCTCGCTCGCGGCCGTCACCGGGACGAATGGCAAGACCACCGTGACCTATCTCGTGGAGGCCTGCGCCCGGGCGGAGGGCGTCCCCGCAGCCGTGCTCGGCACGGTCGGGTATCGCTGGCCGGGCGGCGAGGCGCGCGCGAGCCACACCACTCCCGAGTCGACCGAGATCGCCCGCATCCTCGCCCGGGCGCGCGCCGGCGGAGCCCGCCTCGCCGTGCTCGAGGCCTCCTCGCATGCCCTCGCGCAGGAACGCGTCACCGGACTCGCCTTTGAATCCGCCGCCTTCATGAACCTCTCGCGCGACCACCTCGACTACCATCGCGACATGGAGCGCTACTTCCGCGCCAAGTCGCGGCTCTTCGAAGAGCACCTTCGGCCGGGCGGGACTGCGGTCGTGAACGTGGACGATCCCTTCGGGGCTCGCCTCGCCCACGCGCTCGAGGGGCGGCCGGTCGTCATCTGGCGCTTCGGCGCCAGCCGGGAGAATGCGATTTTCGCCGAGGGAGCGCGCTTCTCGGTCCGCGGCATCGAGGCGACGCTTCGGACACCGAAGGGCGACCTCGCCCTCGCTTCCCCCCTCATCGGCGTCCACAACCTCGAGAACCTGCTCGCAGCCTCCGGGCTCGCCCTCGCCTGTGGCCTTTCCCCGCAGGCGGTCGAGCGCGGGCTCAGCGCCTCGCAAGGCGCGCCGGGGCGGCTCGAACGCATCGAGGGCCGCGGCATCGTGGCCTTCGTCGACTACGCCCATACCCCCGACGCCCTGGCGCGAGCGCTCGCCGCGCTGCGCGCCCTCGGCCCCCGCCGGCTCCTCCTCGTCTTCGGGTGCGGCGGCGATCGCGATCGCGGCAAGCGTCCGCTCATGGGGGAGGTGGCCGCCAAGGCCTGCGAGCTCTCCATCGCGACGAGCGACAACCCGAGGTCCGAGGACCCGCTTCGCATCCTCTCCGAGATCGTTCCCGGGCTCGAACGGGCCGGGGCCGGCCCGCTCACCCAACTGGCCGCCCGGGCCGGCGAGCGCGGCTATCTCGTCTGTCCGGATCGCAGGGAGGCCATCAAGCTGGCGCTCGAGCTGGCTCGGCCGGGCGACCTCGTGCTCATCGCCGGCAAGGGCCACGAGGACTACGAGATCGTGGGGCGGGAGCGGCGCCCCTTCGACGACCGGGTCGAGGCGCGGCGTGCGCTCGGGGTGGCCGCGTGAGCGCCCCGACCTTCTCGCGCTTCGAGCTCGCCTCCGCCGCCGGGGGCCGCTTCATCGGTGCGCCGCCCGAGAGGGTGGAGGGCCTCGTCATCGACAGCCGCAAGGTGGTACCCGGGGCGGCCTTCCTCGCAATCGCCGGCGAGCGCTTCGACGGGCACGAGTTCCTCTCCGAGGTGGCCGGGCGAGGCGCCGCCTGCGCAGTCGTGGCCGAGTCCTTCCTCTCTCGCCGCCCGCCGCTCGCGCTGCCGCTGCTCGCCGTGAAGGACACCCTCGCCTCGCTCGGGGCCCTGGCCCGCTATCACCGTCGGCGCTTCGACCTGCCGCTCGTGGCCATCACCGGGTCGTCCGGCAAGACCACCACCCGCGAGATGCTCGGCGCCATCCTGCGGACGCGCGGACCGGCCCTCGTCACCGAAGGTAACCTCAACAACGAGGTGGGCGTACCCCTCACCCTCCTCGGCCTGGTCCCCGAGCACGAGCGGGCGGTGGTGGAACTCGGCATGAACCACGCCGGTGAGATCGCGAGGCTGGCCGCCATCGCCGAGCCGACGGTGGGCCTCGTCACCCTGGCCGGCCCGGCCCACCTCGAGGCCCTGGGTAGCCTCGAGGCGGTGGCCGACGCCAAGGCCGAACTCTACTTCGCCCTGCCGAGGGGCGGCGTGTGCGTGGCCAATGCCGACGACCCGCTCATGCTGCGCCGGGCCCTCGAGTGCGGCAAGACGCTGCTCACCTTCGCCATCGGGCGCGCGCAGCGCGGTGACGTCACGCTGCTCGAGGTGCTGGAGCACGGCCGGGAAGGGCTGCGCTTCACGCTCGGCATCGGCCAGCGCGAGGTCAAAATCGCCCTCCCGCTCGTCGGGCTCCACAACGCGGCCAACGCGGCCGCGGCCGCCGCCGCCGCCGTCGCGCTCGGATGCGACGACCGCGAAATCGCGGCCGGCCTCGCGGAGGTGAAGCCGGTCGGCCGCCGCCTGCGGGTGGAGACCCTGCCCTCGGGCGTCCTGCTCGTCGACGACTGCTACAACGCCAACCCCGCCTCGATGCGGGCCGCGCTCTATACCCTGCGCGATCTGGCGCGGGACGGGCGGCGGGCGGTGGCGGTGCTCGGCGACATGCTGGAACTCGGGGCCGGGGAGGAGCAGGCGCACGAGGCCCTCGGCCGGGAAGCAGCCCAGGTGGCGAGGGTCCTCTTCGCCTTCGGCCCGCGCTCACGCGCGACCGCCCGCGCGGCCCGCGAGGCCGGGCTCGAGCTCGTCGTCCACAGCGAGGAGATGGACGAGCTGCTCGGCGAGGTGAAGTCCTGCCTCAGACCCGATGACGTGCTGCTCGTGAAGGGGAGCCGCATGAACCGGCTCGAACGCCTGGTCGACGCCCTGCGCTAGAAGCGACAGACCGATGCTCTACCACCTGCTCTACCCGCTCTCCGGCCACTTCGGACCCTTCAACGTCCTGCGTTACCCGTCCTTTCGCATCCTCGCGGCCGGGTTCACCGCCCTCGTCCTCGGCCTCTTGCTCGGCCCCATCTTCATCGAGCGCATGAAGGTCATCCAGTACGGCAGCGCCAACGTGCGGGAGGACACCCCCGATTCCCACAAGGCCAAGAGCGGCACCCCCTCCATGGGCGGCGCCCTCATCCTCTTCTGCCTGACGGTGGCCACCCTCCTCTTCGCGAACCTCACGAACCGCTACGTGTGGGCGGTACTGTGCGTCACGCTCGCCTTCGGCGCCATCGGCTTCTGGGACGACTACCTCAAGATCTCCAAGCGCAACTCGAAGGGGCTCGCCGGCAAGAAGAAGCTGCTCTGGCAGCTCCTCGTGGTGCTGCTCGTCTACTACCTGCTCCTCTCCGATCTCGCCTTCCGGGTCGAGCCGCAGTTCCCCTGGGTGAGGGTGGGCAGCTTCCAGGATCTCCATCTCTCGCTGCCCTTCGTCCCCACCCGCTACTTCGAGCCCTCCCTCTCCTGGCTCTACCTGCCCTTCATGGTGTTCGTGATCCTGGCCACGAGCCACGCGGTGAACCTCACCGATGGCCTCGACGGCCTCGCCATCGGTCCCACCATCGTCTCGGCTTCCACCTTTCTCATCCTGGCCTACGTGGCCGGCACCACCATCGGAGGTTTCTCCATCGCCGCCTACCTGCGCATCCCGGTCATCCCGGGGGCGGCGGAGCTCGGGGTCTTCTGCGCCGCCCTGGTGGGAGCGGGCATCGCCTTCCTCTGGTACAACACCTACCCCGCCTCGGTCTTCATGGGAGACGTGGGGTCCCTGGCGCTGGGCGGAGCACTCGGTACCCTCGCCGTCCTCACCAAGAACGAGGTGGCGAGCGCCATCCTGCACGGCGTGTTTTTGGCCGAGACCATCTCGGTCATCCTGCAGGTCGCGAGCTTCCGCTACACCGGCCGGCGCGTGTTCAGGATGGCCCCCATCCACCACCACTACGAGCTCAAGGGCTGGGCCGAGCCCAAGATCATCGTGCGGTTCTGGATCATCTCCATCATGCTGGCGCTCGTGGCGCTGGCCTCGCTCAAGCTGAGGTAGCCCATGCCGGAAGCTCTCCGCCTGGCTGGACAGCGCGTGCTGGTGGTGGGCCTCGCCCGCAGCGGGGTGGCTGCGGCGCGGGTGGCTCTCGCCCGGGAGGCGCGGGTGACGGTGACCGACCGGCGGGCCGCGACCGAGCTCGCCGCGGCGGTCAAGGAGCTCGGTCCCTTCGTCGAGTACGCCCTCGGAGGACACGACGCGGCCGATTTCACCGGGGCCGACCTCATCGTGGTCTCGCCGGGGGTGCCGCTCGCCCTCCCCGAGATCGCCGGCGCCCGCCGCCAGGGTGTGCCGGTCCTCGCCGAGGTGGAATTCGCTTCCCGGCTGCTTCCCGGGGTCCCCATCGCCGGCATCACCGGCACGAACGGCAAGAGCACCACCACCGCCCTGACCGGCGAGCTGTTCGGGCGGGACCGGCGCGTCTTCACCGGCGGAAACCTCGGCACGCCCCTCAGCGAGGTCATCCTCTCCGGGCGCGAGGTGGACCTCCTCGTGGTGGAGCTCTCGAGCTTCCAGCTCGAGGGCATCGAGCGGCTGCACCCCAGGGCCGCGGTCTTCTTGAACCTCACCCCGGACCATCTCGACCGCTACCGCGACCTCGACGCCTACGCGCTCGCGAAGTCGCGCCTGTTCATGAACCAGGAGGCCGGCGACTTCGCCATCGCCAACGCCGAGGACGAGAAGGCGCTCGCCCTGGCCGGCTCCTCGCGGGCGGCCCTCTTCTCCTTCGGCTTCGGCCCGCCCCATCCGCGGGCAGCGCGGGCCGTGCCGGCGGGCGGGGGCTTCTACCTTTCGCCGGCTTCGGGCGCCGCCGAGCGCTACGACCTGCGCGCGCGCGCTTTGCGCGGGCGCCACAACCTGGAAAACGCCATGGCAGCCGCCCTCTGCGCGCGGCTCCTCGGCGTGCCGGGGCACCTCGTGCAGGCCGGCCTCGACGGTTTCCGCGGGCTCCCGCACCGCCTCGAGGTGGTGCTCGAGCGGGGCGGGGTCGAGTGGGTGAACGACTCCAAGGCCACCAACGTCGACTCGACCCTGGTCGGCCTCAAGGCTTTTCCGCCGGGCCAGGCGCGGGTGGTCCTCATCCTGGGCGGGCGGGGCAAGCGCGCACCCTACGCGCCGCTCCGGGAGCAGTTCGGACAACGCGTGAAGGCATTGCTCACCATCGGTGAGGACGCCTCTGCCATCGAGAAGGAGCTCGGCGACCTCGTCCCCACCGAGCGCTCGGGCACCCTCTCGGCCGCGGTCGAGCGGGCGGCGGCGCTGGCCCGCCAGGGCGACGTGGTGCTCCTCTCCCCGGCCTGCGCCAGCTACGACCAGTTCTCGAACTACGAGGAGCGCGGCGAAACCTTCCGGCGCCTGTGCAGCGAGCTCGCCCGGCCATGAGCCTCACTGCCGCGACCGCCCGCCCGCCTTCCCCCGCCCTCGCCGATCGGCTGCTCCTCGGTGTGGTGCTGCTCCTCGCCGCCCTCGGGGTGGTGATGGTCTACTCGGCGAGCTCGGTCACTGCCCTCGCCCGCTACGGGACGAGCTTTCACTTCTTGTGGCGTCAGCTCGTCGCCCTGGCGCTCGGCCTCGGCCTGCTCGTCCTCGGCCTGCGCCTCGGCTACCGCCGGGCCGAAGCGATCGCCTATCTCTTCCTCGCCGCGACCGTGCTCCTGCTCGTGGCGGTGCTCTTGCCCTTCCTCGGGCATCGGGCGGGTGGTGCCCGCCGCTGGCTCAGCCTCGGCGTCTTCTCCTTCCAGCCGGCCGAGGTGGCGAAGCTCGCGTTCGTCGTCTACCTCGCCCACTCGCTCGGCAAGAAGCGCGAGAAGGTGCGCACCTTTTCCATCGGCTTTCTGCCCCACCTCATCGTGGCCGGTGCGCTCATGGCCCTGTGCTTCCTCGAGAAGGACCTCGGCACCTGCGTGGTCATGGCCCTCGTGCTCTTCGTCATGCTCTTCGCGGCGGGAGCCCAGGTGAGCTATCTTGTGGGCGCTCTGCTCGTCGGGTTGCCCCTGGGGTGGGGCGCCATCGCCGGGACACCGTACCGGCGCGAGCGCATCATGGCCTGGCTCGATCCCTTCGCGTACCGCCGGGGGGCGGGTTATCAGATGTGGGAGTCGATGGTCGGCATCGGGAACGGTGGCTTCTTCGGACAGGGACTCGGCGCGGGCCGCTCGAAGCTCTTCTATCTCCCGGAAGCGCACACCGACTTCATCGCGGCGGTCATCGCCGAGGAGACGGGCCTGCTCGGCCTGCTCCTCCTCCTTCTCCTCTACGCCGTCTTCGTCTGGCGGGGCCTCAGGGCCGCCTACAACTCGGCCGATCCCTTCGGCTGTTACCTCGCGCTCGGCGTGACCACCCTCGTCGGCGTGCAGGCTCTCGTGAACCTGGGGGTGGTGACGGTGCTCCTCCCCACCAAGGGCCTCACCCTCCCCTTCGTCTCCTACGGCGGGACCTCGCTCGTCACCCTCCTCGCCGCGAGCGGCCTGCTCCTCAGCGTCTCGGCCTGCCGCGGGGGGTTCCTCAAACGGGCGAGCCAGGCGGTGCGGGTCGAGGCCCAGGCCGGGGAGGGCGCCCGGTGAGAATGATGGTGGCAGGGGGCGGCACCGGCGGCCACGTGTTCCCGGGCATCGCGCTCGCCGAGGAGGTGGTGGGCCGCCATCCCGACAACGACGTGGTCTTCGTGGGGACGGCTCGCGGGCTCGAGGCGAAGGTGGTGCCGCAGGCCGGCTTCCCCATCGAGCTCATCGAGGTGCGGGGACTGAAGGGCAAGGGGCTCCTCGCCAGCCTCGCCCACCTCCTGCTCCTCCCCGGAGCCCTGTTTCACTCTCTGAGCATCCTGCGCCGGTGGCGACCCGACATCGTGGTGGGGGTGGGTGGCTACGCCTCCGGACCGGTCGTGCTCGCCGCCTGGCTGCTCCGCATCCCGACCGCGCTCCAGGAGCAGAACGCCGCCCCCGGCCTTACGAACCGCCTGCTCGGCCGCCTGGTCCAGGTCGCCTTCACCGCCTTCCCCGAGGCCGGCCGCTACTTCTCCGCCCACAAGGTGCAGCAGCTCGGCAACCCCATCCGGCGCGAGCTCATGGACAACTACATGCGCCCCTCCCAGGCGCACGACAAGTTCCGCTTGCTCGTGTTCGGCGGTTCGCAAGGCGCCCACGCCCTCAACATGCGGGTGGTCGAGGCGCTCCCCCACCTCGCCGACCTGCGCGAGGGCCTGGAGGTCGTGCACCAGACCGGCGCCCGCGACCGAGAGCAGGTCGAGCGCGGCTACCGAGCGGTGGGGTTTCGCCCCGACGTGCGCGAGTTCATCACCGACATGAGCGAGGCCTACGCCCGCTCCGACCTCATCGTGTGCCGGGCCGGAGCCACCACGCTCGCCGAGCTCACCGTGTGCAAGAAGCCCTCCATCCTCGTTCCCTTTCCCTTCGCCGCCGACAACCACCAGGTGATGAACGCGGAGAGCCTGGTCGACGCCGGAGCCGCGGTCATGATCGAGGAGAAGGTCCTCACTGGCGAACGATTGGCCGAGGCAGTGAGGACCATCCTCGGCGAGCCGGACCGCCGCGAGGCCATGGCTCGCGCGGCCGGTCGGCTCGGCCGGCCCCAGGCCGCGAGCGAGATCGCTGACTACTGCACCCAGCTCGTGCGACGCCGCTACGGGTCGCCGCGAGGGCGCGACCGCGGCCCCGACTTCCGCCCGGTGAGACCGACGTCCCCCGGCGCCGTCGCCACCGAGGACTCCACCGCCAAGTCGCCGCCGGCGTGAGCAGGGAGGGAAGGTACCCTCCCCCGGACGGCGCAAGGCTCGAGGTTTCCCCCATGACCCTCTTTCGCTCCCAGCAGGCCCGCATCCACTTCGTCGGCATCGGTGGCATCGGCATGAGCGGGATCGCCGAGGTGCTCCTGAACCTCGGCTACCGGGTCTCCGGCTCCGACCTCAAGCTCTCCGACACCACGCGCCGGCTCGCGGCCCAGGGCGGGCACATCGAGGAGGGCCACGCGGCCGTCCACCTGGCCGAGGTCGACGTGGTGGTGGTCTCCTCGGCCGTCCGCCGGGATAACCCCGAGGTGGTCGAGGCGCGGCGGCGCAAGATCCCGGTCATCCCCCGGGCCGAGATGCTCGCCGAGCTCATGCGCCTCAAGTACGGGGTCGCCATCGCCGGCTCGCACGGCAAGACCACCACCACCTCCATGGCGGCGCACCTGCTCGCCCAGGCCGGCCTCGACCCGACCGCCGTGGTAGGCGGCAAGGTGAACGCCTTCGGCTCCAATGCCAAGCTCGGCAAGGGCGAGTACATGGTGGTGGAGGCGGACGAGTCCGACGGGAGCTTCCTGCGCATCCCCCCCACCATCGCGGTGGTGACGAACATCGATCCCGAGCACCTCGATCACTGGAAGACACCGGCCGCCTTGCGCCAGGGCTTCCTCGACTTCGTGAACCGGGTGCCCTTCTACGGCCTCGCCATCCTGTGCATCGACCATCCCACCGTGCAGTCCTTGCTCCCCGACCTCGAGAAGCGCTTCGTCACGTACGGCGAGGCGCCCCAGGCCGACTACCGGGCCACCCACATCGAGGTGCGCGAGCACCGGGTGGCCTTCGAGGCCCACCGCCGGGAGGAGCCGCTCGGCCGCTTCGAGGTCGCCATGGTCGGGCGACACAATGCCCTGAACGCGCTCTCGGTCGTGGCGCTCGCCGACGAGATGGGCATCCCGCGCGAGGTGGCCCGCGCTGCGCTCCACAGCTTCGCGGGCGTGCAGCGGCGCTTCACCGTGCGGGGCGAGGCGCGCGGGGTGACCGTGGTGGACGACTACGGCCACCATCCGGCCGAGGTGAGAGCCGTCCTTTCCGGCGCCCGCGAGGCCTTCGGGCGGCGGGTGGTGTGCCTCTTCCAGCCGCACCGCTACAGCCGGACCCGGGACCTGTGGGCCGAGTTCACCACCGCCTTCAACGACGCCGACGTCCTCCTCCTCACCGACATCTATCCGGCCGGCGAGGAGCCCATCCCCGGCATCGACGGCGCGGGCCTCGCCGAGGCCATCCGCGCCCACGGCCACCGCGATGTCCTCTTCGTGGGGGAGCGCACGCGCCTCGCCGCGAGGGCCAGCGAGCGGGTTCGTCCGGGGGATCTCGTCATCACGCTCGGGGCAGGCGACGTGACCTCGGTGGGGCCGGAACTCCTCGCGATGTTGTCGGCATGAGCACCTGGCGCGAAGCCCTGGCCGGCAAGGTCGCGGGCGAGGCGACGGCTGACGCACCGCTCGCGCCGCGCACGGCCATCCGGGTGGGCGGTCCGGCCGACCTCCTCGTGCGCCCGGCCCACCCGGACGACCTCGCCGTCGTCCTCAAGGCGTGCCGCGAGGACGACGTGCCCTTCTTGGCGCTCGGGGGTGGCACGAACCTCCTCGTCGCCGACGCGGGCGTGCGCGGGGTGGTGGTGAAGCTCGCCGCCGACTTCGGGGCCGAAGAGGTGCGCGCAGGGCGGCTCGTCCTCTCCGCCGCTGCCCCTTCTTCCCGCCTCATCGGGCGGGCCCAGAGGCTGGGACTCGTCGGTTGCGAGTTCATGGCCGGCATCCCGGGCACGCTCGGCGGGCTCGTCGCCATGAACGCCGGGACCCGCCAAGGCGAGATGAAGGACATCGTGACCCGGGTCGAGCTCGCCACCGCCGACGGCTGCGGGTGGCTCGAGGCGGGGGAGCTCGCCTTCGGGTACCGGACCTGCCGCCTCCTGCCCGGCGCCGTCGTGACCCGGGTCGAGGTGAGTCTCCCCGGGGGCGACGTCGTCGAGAGCGCCGCCGCCATGAGGGCCGACGTCGAGCGGCGGAGGGCCACCCAGCCCCTCCAGAAGCCGAACTTCGGCTCGACCTTCCGGAACCCGCCGGGCGACTATGCCGGGCGCCTCATCGAGGCGGTGGGATTGAAGGGCGAGCGCGCCGGGGGGGCCGCCATCTCCACCGTCCACGCCAACTTCATCGTGAACGAAGGGGGGGCGAAGGCGCGGGACGTCTTGAACCTCGTGAACCTCGCCCGCAAAAGGGTGCGCCAGGCGTTCGGCGTCCTGCTCGAGCCGGAGGTGCGGCTCGTGGGCGACTTCGGGCAGGACGGTGGCATTCTCTGACGGGCGGACCCAGATCGGCGAACCGGGGAGACCATGGGAACCTATAGCGGCAAGAAGGTGGCGGTGCTGTACGGGGGTCGCTCGGCCGAGCGCGAAGTGTCCCTCCACTCGGGGGAGGGCTGCGCGGAGGCCCTGCGCTCCAAGGGCTACGCGGTGACGCTCATCGACGTCGACCTCGAGGTGGCCGCCCGCCTGCGGGCGGCGCGGGCCGAGGTCGCCTTCATCGCGCTCCACGGGCGCTTCGGCGAGGATGGCGCCATCCAGGGGTTGCTCGAGTCCCTGGGCGTCCCCTACACCGGCTCGGGCGTCCTCGCCTCGGCGCTCGGCATGGACAAGGTCTTCTCGAAGCTCCTCTTCCGCGACGCGGGACTCAAGGTGGTGGAATACCGCGTGTTCCCCCGCGAGCGGGCGGAGCGGGTGACGGTGGGCGACCTGCCCTTCGGCCTGCCGGCGGTGGTGAAGCCCGCCGCCGAGGGCTCCTCGGTGGGCGTCCACATCGTGCGCGATCCCGAGGCGCTCGGCCCGGCCCTGCGCGACGCGGCGCGCTACATGGGCGAGCTCCTCGTCGAGCGCTACGTGAAGGGCATGGAGGTGGACGTGGCCGTGCTCGACGGCAGGGCCCTCGGGGCCATCGAGATCGTCCCCAAGAACGAGTTCTACGATTACGAGAGCAAGTACGCGCCGGGAGGTTCCGAGCACTTCTACCCGGCCCGCCTGCCCGCGCAGCACTACCGGGCCGTCTGCGAGGCCGGCGAGCGCGCCCACGCCGCGCTCGGATGCTCGGGGGTGACGCGCAACGACTTCATCGTGACGACGGACGGGACCCCCTACATCCTCGAGGTGAACACGCTGCCGGGGATGACCGCCACCTCGCTCGTCCCCGACATCGCCCGGGGGAACGGCATCCCCTTCCCCGAGCTGTGCGAGCGGATCCTGGACGGAGCTTCACTCAAGGCGTAGGGATCCGCGAGGCGCTCGCGGGCGGCTCCGGGCCGCCCTGCCGCGGGGTCCAAGCCCTCAGAGGAGCAGCTTCTTCTTCCTGGCGTTGTGCGGCGAGTGGCAGGAGAGGCAGGAGGCCTTGCCCTTTGGATGGTTCGCCACGGGCTGCTTGAACTCGTCGTGGCAGTCGAAACACAGATCGTTCGTCTTCTTCGCGACGGGCCCGGGACCCGGGACGCCCTTCTTCTCGAGGTGGCAGGCCACGCAGGCGCCCATCTCGAAGGGGCCGTGTGTGGAGACCGCCTGCCCGGGGGGAAGCGGGTCGAGCTGCCGCACTCCAGGGGCCGCGCTTGCCGCGAGAGCGGCCGCGAGCGTCAAGACCGGCGCGAGAGCTCTCATCGTCCGCCTCCTAGCCTGGATTACCCTATTCGGGAGGTGAGCAAGAGCCAACGAGCCTCCTGGGAGGGGTCTTGAATCGGTAGGCGACCCCCCGCTTGGACCCAGGGAGTGGATGGAAGCGTTCGGGAACTTGCAAAGCGGTATCGTTCGGGCATGCTGCACTTTCGGGCGATAGCGGCCGGTTGCGGGGGCCGCCTTGGGTGGCGTGGGAGTGGCGTGTGGCGCGCGGGCAAAACCGCAGGCGGGTGGACAGGCGATCGCACGGGGCCCCCCGGGGAGCGGGCCTGCGCCGCTTTGGCCTCTGGCTCGCCCTCGGCGCCCTCTCGGTCGGCGCCGGGGCCGGAGGGCTCGCGGGAGCCCGTGCCCTGCGCCGGTCGCACGCCTTCTCGCTCAGGACCATCCGTTTTGCGGGGCTCACCCACGCGACCGCCGACGAGCTCCTCGCCCTCTCTCCGGCGAAGCCGGGCGACGACCTCCTGAGCGTCGACGCCGGGGCGGTCGAGGCCGCGTTGTCGCGACACCCCTGGATTCGCAGGGTCGAGGTGAGGCGGCGTTGGCCTCCTTCTCTCGAGGTGAAGGTGAGCGAGCGCAGGGCCGAGGCGCTCGTCGAGCTCTCCGGGCTCTACCTCGTCGACGAGGAAGCGAACGTCTTCAAGCGTGCGGCCGCCGGGGATGGGCTCGATTTGCCGGTCATCACCGGCATCGCTCGGGCCGACTATCTGCTGCGGCGCTCGCAGGTCGAGCCGCTCCTCTCCGGCGCGCTCGCCCTCGTGCGCGCCTGGCGAACGGACGGGTGGGACGAGGTGGCGCCGCTGGCCGAGATCCACGTGGACGCGGACGGCACCACCCTCTACCTCGGATCGGAGGGCACGGAGGTGCGGCTCGGATCGGGCGACCTCAAGGGCAAACTCTCGCGGCTCGAGAAGGTCCTCTCCGCGCTCCGCGCCGAGGGGAAGCGGGCCGGGGCGCTGTACCTCGACAACCGGCTCCATCCGTCCTTCGTGGCGGTGGACCTCGCGACGGGGGAGCCGAAGGCCACGGAGGGCGAGCGGTGAAGGGGAGGGTTCCCCGTGCCGGGCGGCGGCCGGAAGCGGCCGAAGCCGGGCCGGGGAGGGAGCCGGGCCAGTACACCCCCGGTCCCGGTCGTGGGCCCGAGAGGGCCCTTGGGGGCGAAGCGCGACGGCGCCGACTCGCCCGGAGGTGGTGGACATGGCGAAGAGCGGAGACATCTTGGTCGGGCTCGACATCGGGACGACCAAGATCTGTGCCATCGTCGGCGAGATGACCGACGCGGGCATCGACATCATCGGGATCGGATCGCATCCCTCGAAGGGCCTGCGCAAGGGCGTGGTGGTGAACATCGACGCCACCGTCACCTCGATCAAGCGGGCGATCGAGGAAGCCGAGCACATGGGCGGCTGCGAGATCTCCACCGTCTACACCGGCATCGCCGGGGGTCACATCAAGGCCTTCAGCTCGCACGGCGTGGTGGCGGTGAAGGACAAGGAGGTGCGCCAGACCGACGTCGATCGGGTCATCGACCAGGCCAAGGCGGTGGCCATCCCCCTCGATCGCGAGGTCATCCACGTCCTGCCCCAGGAATTCGTGGTCGACGACCAGGACGGCATCAAGGAGCCGGTCGGCATGAGCGGGGTGAGGCTCGAGGCCAAGGCCCTCATCGTCACCGGAGCCGTCTCCTCGGCGCAGAACATCATCAAGTGCGCGCAGCGCACCGGGCTCAACGTGGCCGACATCGTGTTGCAGCCCCTCGCCTCCTCGCTGGCGGTCCTCTCCGAGGACGAGAAGGAGCTCGGGGTGTGCCTCGTCGACATCGGAGGCGGCACGACCGACATCGCCATCTTCGGCAACGGCGCCATCGCCCACACGGCGGTCCTGGCCCTCGGCGGCAACCACCTCACGAACGACGTGGCGGTCGGGCTGCGCACGCCCACCCACGAGGCCGAGCGCATCAAGAAGCAGCACGGCTGCGCCATGGCCTCCATGGTGGACAAGAGCGAGACCATCGAGGTGCCGAGCGTGGGCGGAGGCCAGCCCCGCATCCTCTCCCGTCACATCCTGGCCGAGATCATCGAGCCGCGGGTGGAGGAGATCTTCATGCTCGTCCAGCACGAGATCCAGAAGTGCGGGATGGAGGAGCTGCTCGCCTCGGGAGTGGTCATCACCGGCGGCTCCACCCTCCTCCACGGCATGGCGGAGATGGCGGAGGAGGTGCTCGGCATGCCGGTGCGGCAGGGCGTGCCGCGCAACCTCGGGGGGCTCGTCGACGTGGTCAAGGGGCCTCAGTTCGCCACCGCGGTGGGACTCGTGCTCTACGGGGCGAAGCAGGCCCAGGCGAGCCCGCACTTCAAGATCCGCGACGACAACGTCTACCGCAAGGTCCGCCACCGCATGCAGAAGTGGCTGGGCGAGATCTTCTAGGGCCACGGCCACCCTTTTTTCGAGGACAAGGTCATGATCGAGCTGAACGACAGGAATGAACCGGGCGCCCGCATCAAGGTCATCGGGGTGGGCGGAGGCGGCGGCAACGCCATCAACACCATGGTGGCGGCCCGCCTGGATGGTGTGGAGTTCATCGCGGCCAACACCGACGTGCAGGCCCTCTCCGCCAACAAGGCCGAGGTGAAGATCCAGCTCGGCAAGTCCGCCTCGCGGGGCCTGGGCGCGGGGGCGAACCCCGACCGCGGCCGCGAGGCCGCCCTCGAGGCGCGCGACACGGTGGCCGAGGCCCTCTCCGGCGCCGACATGGTCTTCGTCACGGCCGGCATGGGCGGCGGCACCGGTACGGGCGGAGCCCCCATCGTGGCCGACGTGGCCAAGCAGTCGGGCGCGCTCACGGTGGGGGTCGTGACGAAGCCCTTCCTCTTCGAGGGTAACCGGCGACGCAAGCAGGCCGAGCAGGGCCTTGCCGAGCTCAAGGCCGCCGTCGACACCCTCATCGTCATCCCCAACCAGCGACTCATCTCGGTGGCCGGGGAGAGCGTGTCCTTGGCCGACGCCTTCAAGAGGGCCGACGAGGTCCTCCTCCACGCCGTGCAGGGCATAAGCGACATCATCACCGTCCACGGGCTCGTCAACGTGGACTTCGCCGACGTGCGGACCATCATGAGCGAGCAGGGGATGGCGCTCATGGGCACCGGCCGCGCCAGCGGCGAGCGGCGGGCGGTCGAGGCCATGCAGGCGGCCATCAGCTCGCCCTTGCTCGAGGACGTGGCGCTCGACGGGGCCACCGGCCTCCTCGTCAACATCACCGGCGGCTCCTCGCTCCGGCTGCACGAGGTGAACGAGGCCATCACCATGGCGCAGACTGCGGCCGATCCCGACGCCAACATCATCTTCGGAAGCGTGGTGGACGAGAGGATGGGGGACGAGATCAAGATCACCGTCATCGCCACCGGCTTCGCGCAGAAGGAGGTGCCCATCCGGCTCGTCCAGCGCGCCCAGGTCTCGGTGCCGGCGGCGGTGACCCCCAAGACGAACCTCGTGCCCACTCCGCCCCCGGTTCTCGGGACCTCGAGCACCCCGCCTCCGGCCGAGGCCCCGCGGCGCGAGGCGGTCCCGGTGAGGGTCGCCTCGCCGCCTCGGCCGCCGCCCCTGCCGGCCAAGAGCCGCGAGCGTCACACGGAATCGTACAAGCCGGGCGAGGAGGACCAGTACGACATCCCGGCCTTCCTTCGCTTGCGCGGAGGTCAGGGCGTGCCGGAGTAGGGCCCCCCGAGCCAGCCGGGCTCTCCGGGTGGCGCGAGCGGCTCAGGGCAGCTCTAAGCGCAGTCCGCCCGCCACGTTGTAAGCGTCGGCGTCGGCCTCCATGCCGATCCAGGCCACCTGCCAGAGGGTCCGCCAGGGCCGCGGAAGGGCGTAGGCGATGGCGGCGTGGGCGAGGAGCGTGCCGGCGAAGTACACGTTCACCTTGGCCTCGGATGGCCTTCGCCCCAGGATGGGGTTCCAGCTCTCCACCGCGATGACCCACCGCTCACCGTCCCAGTACTTGGGCCGCGCGTCGTTGAGGGTCGTGCTCCAGTCCACGAGCTGCAGCGCCGCGCCAGAAGCCTCGAGCGTCGTGTCGAGGAGCGTCCACGGGTCGTGCGCGGCCGCGGGCTCTGCGAGCAAGGCGACCGAGAGGATGAGAGTCCACTTCATGATCAACCCTTACGGGCTGATCTTGTACCCTAACGGGGGATCCTCCTGCCAGGCCCACCCTCACCTACGCGCGGGAGGCCGGCTCGCCTCCGCGGCGGGTTCATGGCCGCGAGAACTGAGCTGCGGCGCGACGATAGGAGAGCGAAGAGCGGCTCTGGTCCATCGAGAGGTCAGGCCGGGCGCAGGTCCGGCTCGAGTGGCCGGGTACGAGCTCTCTCGCGGGCAGCGAGGAACCTCGCGAGGTCGCCCTGGGAGACGATGCCGAGAAGGCCGCGGCCTCCCACCACCGCCAGGTAGCGGGTGCGCCTCGAACGGAACAGCTCCTCCACCTCCTCCACCCTGGCGTCGAGCGGCAAGGTCGCCACCCGCTCCTCGAGGATCTCGGTCACCCGGACCCGCCGCAGATCGGCCGCGTTCGCGGCCACGCGAAGCGCCACCTCGCGCTCGGAGACGAGCCCCAAGACCTCGCCGTCCCGCAGGACGAGCAGGCATCCCACCCGGCGATCGCGCAGCATGCGACAGGCCTCGGCCACCGTCGTCTCGGGAGCGCAGCTGTAGACGACCGCGCTGTTCTTCATGGCGAGGAGATCGCGGACGGTGGCGAGGAGGGCGGACACCGGCATCCGTTATACCGGAGCCGTGGTCCACGTGTCCAAAGAAACGGAAGCTGGGGCCTTCGAGGCGGTGCGAGCAGAGGGGGTGACCCGAAGGGCCGTCAATGCTGGCGCGCGAGCAGCCCGTCGCTCCGCGCCGAGAGCTCGCTCGTCCTCGCGAGCAGCGCCTGCACCTCGGCGTAGAGCGCCTCCGCCTCGGCGTCGCGTCGCTTCTGGCCTCCGCGCGCCGGAATCTCGCCGAGGCGGGCGAGCAGGTCGGCGGTCTTGAGGAGGTGCTGGTGCGCGAGGAGGAGATCACGGCCGAGGCGAGCGCCGGCCCGGGTGTAGATGAGCCCGGTCTGGAACAGCCGAGCCAGAGCCCTGCGATTGGTCTCGAGGACCGCCCGCAGGCGTTCCTGGTACTCGCGCAGTCGACGGTCGCCGCGCGCGTCGGCGAGGTCGACGACGACCGAGCTCCATTTTCCTCGTGGCGCGGTGCGCGGCGTACGATTCATCTTCCGCGAATGGTAGGGCGGCCTCCGCGCCCGGGTCAAATGGGCGAGGGCCGAGGAATCCACGCTTCCCCCTTGACTTCTCGCTCGCGATCCGCCGCCCCGCACGAGGCCGTCCTCCCACATCCACTCTGCCCGGGGGAGAGCGCCATCCGGGGTGGTCGCCCGGGCGCGCAACCTCGGGGCCGGCGCCGAGCCTTAGCCGGTGGCCTTGCGCAGGAGTTCCTCCACCCGGGCGAGGGCCCGCTCGAGGCCGGAAGGGTCGGGGCCTCCGGCCTGCGCTAGGTCGGGCTTGCCGCCGCCCTTGCCGCCGACGAGCTTGGCGGCCTCCTTGACGAGGTCGCCTGCCCTGACCTTGCCGGTCAGGTCGCGGCTCACGGCCACGAGCAAGACCGCCTTGCCCTCGTGCTCGCTCGCGAGGGCCACCACTCCGCGGCCGAGCTTGTCTCGCAGCTTGTCGGCGAGATCGCGCAGCGCCTGTCCGTCGCCCTCCACCCGGACCGCGAGCAGGCGCACCCCGTTCACCTCGCGTGCCTGCGCGACGAGGTCGCCCGAGCGCGCGGTGGCGACCTCACCCTTCGCCTCCTCGAGGGCCCGCTCGAGCTCCCGCACGCGCTTCTGGGCCGCCTCGACCTTGGCCGCGACCTCGAAGGCTCCCGCCTTGAGGAGCGCCGCGGCGTGGTGCAGCTCCTCCTCGGTGCGCTGAGCCAGCTCGACGGCCCTCGGCCCGGTGTAGGCGACGATGCGCCGCACCCCGGCCGCGATCGATTCCTCGCTCGCGATCTTGAAGAAGGCGATGTCGCCGGTGCGCCGCACGTGGGTTCCGCCGCACAGTTCCTTGGAGGGCCCGAGGCGAACCACCCGCACGCGGTCGCCGTACTTCTCGCCGAAGATCATCATGGCGCCGGTCTTGCGAGCGGCCTCGAGCTCGAGCACGTTCGTCTCGGCGGGTTCGTTGCGGCGCACGAGCTCGTTCACCGCCGTCTCGACGTCCCGGATCTCTCCCTCGCTCATGGGCTGGAAGTGCGAGAAGTCAAAGCGCAGGTAGTCGGGCGCCACCACCGACCCGGCCTGCTTCACGTGCTCGCCCAGCCGGGCGCGCAGAGCGTGCTGGAGCAGGTGGGTCGCCGAGTGGTTGGCGCGCACGAGATCGCGCCGCCTCTCGTCGACGCTGAGCTCGACCTCCTCACCCACCGCGATCTCGCCCTCGGTGACCTGGCCGAGATGAACGATGAGCCCGGGCACCGGCCTCTGCGCGTCGCGCACCTCGACCCGCCCGCGCGGGGAGGCGATGCGGCCCTCGTCCCCGAGTTGCCCGCCCGACTCGCCGTAGAAGGGGGTGGCGTCGGTGAAGACCTCCACCGCATCGCCCTTCTTCGCCACCGCAGCGCGCGCCCCGTTCACGATGAGCGCCTTCACCTCGGCCCGAGCGGTCCCGGTGTCGTAGCCCAGGAACTTCGACTCGCCGAGCTCGGTCGCGATGGCCTTGTAGAGGTCGGCCACCGCCGCTTCCCCCGACCCTTTCCATTCGGAGCGGGCCCGCTGTTCCGCCATGAGCTGGTCGAATCCCATCTCGTCGACGGACAGGCCGCGCTCGACCGCGATGGTGCGCGTGAGGTCCATGGGGAAGCCGAAGGTGTCGTAGAGCATGAAGGCCATCTTCCCCGGGATGGTCTTGCTCCCCTCGGCCTTGAGCCGCCCCATCTCGTCCTCGAGGATGGCGAGGCCCTTGTCGAGGGTGCGGCGGAAGGACTCTTCCTCCGTCTTGGCCACCTTCTCGATGAAGGCCCGGTTGTCGCGGGTCTCGGGGTAGGCATCCCCCATCTCGCCGATCACGGCGCCGCACACCTCGGCGAGGAACAGCTTCTCCATCCCGAGCCGCTTCCCGTGTCGCACCGCACGCCGCATGATGCGGCGCAGCACGTAGCCGCGACCCTCGTTGGAGGGCAGGACCCCGTCGCCCACGAGGAAGGTGGTGGCCCGGGCGTGATCGGCGATGACCCGCAGGGAGACATCGTCGTCCGGGTCCTTTCCGTAGTGCTTGCTCGAAAGGGCCTCGATGGTGCGGATGATGGCCTGGAAGAGGTCGGTCTCGTAGTTCGAGCGCTTGCCCTGGACCACCGCGGCCAGGCGCTCGAGACCGGCCCCGGTGTCGATGGACGGCTTGGGGAGCGGGGTGAGACCGCCCTCGCTGTCCCGCTCGAACTGCATGAAGACGAGGTTCCAGATCTCGAGCCAGCGGTCGCAGTCGCAAGCGACCCCCAGGCAGGGGCGACCGGCCTTCTCCTCGGCGCAGGGGAGGTCTCCGCCCTGAAAGAAGTGGAGCTCCGAGCAGGGGCCGCAGGGGCCGGTCTCGCCCATGGCCCAGAAGTTGTCCTTGGCTCCGAGCTTCAGGATCCGCTCCTCGGGCACGCCCTGGGACTTCCAGAGCGAGTAGGCCTCCTCGTCCCAGGGGATGCCGCCCTCGCCGGAAAAGACGGTGGCAGCCAATCGCTCCTTGGGGATGGCGAGCCAGCGCGGGCTCGTCACGAGCTCCCAGGCGAAAGCCACCGCGTCCTTCTTGAAGTAGTCTCCGAAGGAGAAGTTGCCGAGCATCTCGAAGAAGGTGTGGTGGCGAGCGGTGAAGCCGACGTTCTCGAGGTCGTTGTGCTTACCTCCGGCCCGCACGCACTTCTGGGAGGTGGTGGCGCGCCGGTAGTCCCGCTTCTCCCTGCCGGTGAAGACGTCCTTGAACTGCACCATGCCGGCGTTGGTGAAGAGCAGCGTGGGGTCGTTCTGCGGTACGAGCGAGGAGCTCGCCACCCGGCGGTGCCCCCGCTCCTCGAAAAAGCGCAGGAAGGCTTCGCGGATCTCTCGGGCGGTCATGTTCTTCATGGCTCCTTGGGTCACCCAGCTCGCAAGAGGTTTTTGATAACATCCGTTCCGGGCGGGGTCCACCCGCTGCCTTGGCCCGGGATTCAGCGTGGCGCCTCGCGCGGGATGCGCACGCGCCAGCCCTTCTCGCGCACGAGCTCGACCTCCTTCTCCGCTCCGCCCTCCTCGGTCACCCGCAAGAGCGCCGAATCGCTCGACTGGCGGACGACCACGACCGAGGTGAGAGGGCGCGCCGCGAGGGCAGCGTCGCCGAGGAGCAGCTTCTCGCCACTTGCCGGGACGACCCCGGGCGCGGCGTTCGCCACCTCGCGCGCTCGCGCGTCAAGCCAGGCTCGAGTATCGGAAGAGAGCAGGGCGAAGGCCGCCCGGGCATCCCGATCGGCCACGGCGTGCGCGAAGGCCATGTAGGCGGCCTCCGGCGAGGGCGGGCGGCGCTCGCAGGCGAGCACGAGCGCGGCAGCGAGGAGGACCCCGCCTCGCCATCTGGTGGGGCGGCTCGCCTTCAAGGAAGCCTCATGCGCAGGCGCCACACCGGCTGCCCGGTCGCGAGGTAGCGCTTTTCGCGCGTCGAGGGGAACTCGCCGCAGAGGGGCGCTCCCGCGTTCGGGGTGGGCTCGCTCACGAACCCCGCCTCCTCGAGTTGGCGAAGCGCCATCGCCGCGTATCGCTCCACGTCGGTGCGCAGGTCGAGGAGGCCTCCTGGCGCGAGCAGCCCGGCGAAGAGCCTCGCCGTGCGCGCGTCCATGAGGCGGCGTCCCCCGTGGCGCCGCTTCCACCAGGGGTCGGGAAAGTGCACGTGGATGGCAGCGAGGGAGCGTGCGCGAAAGAGCCGGGGCGCAAGAACCCGAGCATCGCCGTGGAGGGCGAGGAGGTTTCTCAGGCCGCGGCGCTCTGCTCGCGCCCGCAAGTCCTCGGCGAAGGAGCGGCGCTGCTCGATGGCGACGAGGGCTCGGTCGGGTCGGGCCCGTGCAAAGGCGAGCGCAAACCCGCCGTGGCCCGAACCGATCTCGAGCTCGAGGCGCTCACAGAGATCCCCCAGCCGGACCCGCCAATCCGGCATGAGGTCAAAAGCGATGGGCGCGTCATCTGCCTGCGAGGTGATCATGGCTCGCTTCTCGACGGGCTTTCACCGGCTCAAACCTTCATCGCCCGTCGCCGGCACGGCGAAACGCCTCGGCCGACATAAGGGCCCCTCCCCTCGAGGAGCGCCAAGCCGTCCTTACTCAGCAGGGGCCGCGCGGCCCCTCGAGGAGGGGACGCGCGGCCGATCCGGGTTCTCTTTCGATGCCGTGCTCCTACTTCTTCAGACCGGCCACGTAGGCCGCCACCTCGTCCGCGTTGTCGATCTTGACCGGCTTCATCTTGCCCTTGCCCTCGGTGATCGCCTTCTTCACCTGGTCGGCGGGCAGGCCGGCGATGGCGTTCGGTGACATCTTGCTGCCCTCGCCAGCCTTGCCATGGCAAGCGGCGCACTTGCTGCCGAAGGTGGCTGCGCCGTCCGCGTAGGCCGAGGCGGCGACCAGGACCGCAAAGAGAGCGATGGCGATGCGCTTCATGTAGGACCCCTTTCTGTAAAGCAGGATGAAGGTTCACTCCCCATCGAGACGGGCCGACGGACCGGCCTATTCAAGGGCCTGTCGGCTCCCCCAGACAGGGCTTTGTGATTGAAAGGGGTCCTACTACACGAACTCGCCGCTCCGGGTAAAGGGTTTGCACCGCCCGCGACCTCATTCGAGGGGGGCGGACTCGTCCGAGCTGCAGGTGCTAGCCGGACTGGGCGTTCGACCCCGAAGGGGAGGCCTCGGCCTCGTGTCGCTGGTAGATCACGAGGGCCTGGCCCACCTGCAGCTTGAAGCGCCGCGGGTTGCGGATGCCGTTCCACCGGCACAGCTCCTGGACGGCGATTCCGAAGCGCTGCGCGATCCCCCACAGAGAATCGCCGGTCCGCACGAGCACCGTCGAGCGCATGCGTCCGGCGACCTCGACCAGCTTGGCGTGGCGCAGGCTGGCCTCGTCGTCTGGGGCGGGCTTGTGGCGCGCGGCCGCCCGGTGCGTCACGACTGGGGCAGGTTCGGGTTCGGCGGAGGCGAAGGCCGTGCTCTGGCTGCGGGCGAGATCGTTGAGGGGGATGACGAGCTCGGTGCCGGGCTTGACGCGCCGGCCTGGCCGCAGGCCGTTCACTTTCGCGACGGAAGCCTGGTCGACATGGTAGGTGGCGGCGATGAGCTTCAGGGACTCTCCGCGGCTCACCCGGTGCTGGGCGAAGGCCAGCTTGCCGGCCGTCTGCGATACCTCGGGCCAGTTCTTCGCAAATTCGTCGGCCTTGCCGCGCGGGAGCTTGAGGGCGTAGGGGCGCGGCGGGGTGCAAGTGCGGCGCAGTTCCGGATTGAGGTCGAGCAGATCCTTCTCCGACACCTCGGTCGCCTCCGCCACCGCGGAGAGGGGAGTCGCGTTCGGGATCGTGACCTCGTCATAGTCCTGCCAGGTCTCGGGGTCGATCTCGTCCCGCGTGAACCCGAAGGCCTCGGCGTGCTTCACGATGATGGCGCAGGCCATGAGCTTCGGCACGTAGCCCTTCGTCTCGCCCTTGAGCACGCGCCCGCGGGTCATGGTCCAGAAATCCTGCTGGCCCTTGGCCTGGGCCTTGAAGATCTTTCCCACCCCGGCGTTGTAGCCGGCCCAGGCGAGACGCCAGTCGCCGGTCTGCTCGTAGAGCTCCTTCAGATACTTGGCCGCCGCGTGCGCTGCCTTCTCCGGGTCGCGCCGCTCGTCGACCCAGAAGTCCTGTCGAAGGCCCATGCGCCGGGCGGTCCCGGCGATGAACTGCCAAGGCCCCACCGCGCGGGCGCGGCTCGTCGCGAGGTTCGCGAAACCGCTCTCGATCATGGCGAGGAAGACGGTGTCCTCCGGCAGCCCCTCCTCCCGCAAGATGCGACGGAAGACGGGGATGTACTTCGAGGACCGGCCGAGCCACTTCACGAAGTGCTTGCGGACGACCGGGGTCTGGAAGAAGCGAACGTACGAGACGACCTGGTCGTTCACCTCGATGGGGATGTCGTACTCGGCCTGAAGGTGGCGCAGGTCGTGATCGATTTCCGGCAAGCCTGCGATGCGGCCGGCCGGCTCGTTGGAGGGCCCCACATCGCGGCCGAAGGCGTCGCGCAGCCGCTGCCTGAGCGGGGATTCCAGTCCTAGCTTCGCGGCCGCGCGGCTGGCGGGGTCGTCGGGCACGGCCTCGGGCAGGTGCGCCTTCTCCTCGGCAGCCCGCATCTGCTCCAGTTCCGCCGACTGAGCCCGCACCTCGTCCTCGATGGCCTGCTCATCGGGGACGTCGGCGCTCGCGGACTCGTCTTCGGAAGCCGCCGCATCGGGATCGGGCGCATTCGCGCTTGGTGCAGGCAGGGACTGCGGCTTCGGCGAAGCGGGATCACCCGGGGCAGGATCAGACGCCAGGGTTCGGGAGAAGAGGAGCGCGCTCACCGCGCATAACACGAGTGCTTTTTTTGGATCCATGCCCTTTGCCTGGACGCACGCCAAGCCATTCAGGGCCGGCCTCGTCGCAAACAATGGTAAGCGATCACGTGCTACGAAGGGAAATTGGCCTCCACAGTCGCCCGAGTCCCGTCGCGCGAGCATGGTATGCGCTCTTCTGCGAGCTCGACCCCGATAGCGGTCGCTCACCTACCCCAAGGGTAGGGGTCGAGGAGTGCGCGGCGGGGCCCGAGCGGGGCTTTCGCGCCCGGATGGCCGGCGGCTTTTCTCGTGGAGGCGCTTGCGGATTCTAAGGGCGGATGCGCAGGGCGCGCATGCGGCGGGAGAGCGTGCCGCGGTCGATACCGAGCACTCGGGCGGCGTCGGCTCGCACCCCTCGCGCCCGGGTCAGGGCGGCGGCGATGAGCGGGCGCTCCACCTCGCGCAGCACGGCCTGGTAGAGGCCGGTGGCGGTGTGGCCGCGGAGCTGCTCGTAGAATTGCTCGATGCGCTGCCGGATCTCCCACTCGAGCGGCAAGGGGCGGGCGAGCTTGCCGTCGACGAGGTCGAAGCGCTCTCGAGTGAGTAACCTCCTCGCCTCGGTCTCCTTCACCGAGACGACCTCCACGCCGAGGCCGTCCAGGGCAGACTCGAGCGCCCTCGGCGCGCCCTCGAGGAGGAGGGCCCGCACTATTCCGAGACCTCGTCACCGGACGCGGATTGCCCCGGATCCATCTCGAACCCGTCGCCGCGGGGCGGGAAGTGGCAGTCGAGGAGCCGGCGGACGTCGGCGGCCGTGCGCATGAGGTCGGCCTCGCGCCTGAACCGGACGCCACCGCGTCTCCCTCGCGTGTACCAGAGCAGGTGCCGGCGGAGCTCGCGCATCGCGCCGACCTCCACCTCGGCCGGGTCGTCGCCCGGGCGCTGGCGGCGGCGATGCTCGATCTGGAGGTCGACGTGGCGAAGCACCACCTCGACCCAGGCGTCCCGCCCCGGGGGCGGCGGCGCGGGAAGGCCCCGTTCCTCCGCCCGGAGCTCGGAGAAGATCCACGGGTTGCCGCAGGCGCCCCGTGCGACGAGGACCGCGTCACATCTCGTCTCGCGCGCCATGCGCAGCGCGTCGGCCGCACTCCACACGTCCCCCGACCCGAGCACCGGAATGCTCACCGACCGCTTCACGGCCGCCACGAGGTCCCAACGCGCCTTGCCGGCATAGCCCTGGGCCCGCGTCCGACCGTGCAGCGCCACCGCGCTCGCCCCGCCGGCCTCGGCGGCCTGTGCCACCTCGACGCAGTTCAAGCATTCCTCGTCCCAGCCGGCCCGGATCTTCACGGTGACCGGGACCCCCACCACCGACTTCACGGCGTGCACGGCGGCCCTCACCCGCTCCGGCTCGCGGGCGAGCGCTGCGCCGGCGCCGCTCCCACACACCTTGCGCACCGGACAGGCCATGTTGATGTCGACGAGGCCCGCCCCGCGGTCGACCGCCGCCTCGGCTCCCCGGGCCAACACCTCCGGCTCGGCTGCAAAGATCTGCACCGCGAAGGGCGTCTCCTCCGGATCCCGGTCGAGGTAACTCTCCGTCTGCGGAGTCCCGTGCAACAGACCGTGGGCCGAGACCATCTCGGTGTACGTGAAGGCCGCCCCCATCTCCCGGCAGATCTTGCGGAAGGGGCGATCGGAGACGCCCGCGAGCGGCGCGAGGAAGAACCGGCCCGCAAACACGTAGGGCCCGATGCGCATGGGGCTCGTTCCCTCGCCCGCGGCGAGCCCCCGCTCATCCCCACCCGCGCTCATCCTGGAGTCGTCCATCGTCGACGCCTCCTCTAGGCGATGCGCAGATGCCCCGACAGCCCGCGAGGGCCTGCCCGGCTGAAGGCCTCGAGCGCCTCGTCGGCCGGCGATCGGCCGGAAGCGGCCCGGGCGCGGAGCGGCTCGAGCCAGACGCGCTCGTCCTGGCCCTTCTCTCCGCAGCAGTGCTGCCGACACAGCCCGCGCGAAGCCGCCGCGACCAGATCGGCCGCCACCTCCCGCAAGACGCGCCCCCCCGGGAGGCGGGCCGAAAGCCCCTCCCCCCCTGCCGCGAGCGAGAGCGCGCGCCGCTCCGCCACCGTGAGCCCGTCGAACAGCGCGAAGGCCTCGCGGCGCGCTTCTGGGTCATAGAGGATACCCTTCCAGAGCGCGGCGAGCGCCTTCGTCATGGGCCCGTCGCAGGAATCGGCTCCGCGCACCTCGATCACCCCCTTCAAGCGAACCTCGGGGAACAGGGTCGAAAGGTGATCTTCCCAGTCGAGCAGGGTGGGGTGTGCCCCTTCGAGCCCCCGCTCGAGAAAGGCGCGGAAGGTGGCCCCGCCCGTCTCGAGGTAGCGGTCATTGCGCCGAAGGAAGACCATCGGGACGTCGAGCGCCCACTCCGTGTAGCAGCGGTAGGCCTCACTCTCGAACCCATCCTCGAAGGCGAAGGGGAGCAGCCCCGACCGCGCCGGATCGACCGCCTCCCACACCGCGCTCCGGAAGCTCTTGTAGCCGGACGGTCGGCCTTCCACGAGCGGCGCGTTGGCATAGAGCGCGACCACTGCGGGCTGCGCCGCGAGGGCCGTGCGCAGCTTCTCCGCCATGTCGCGCTCGGAGCCGAAGTCGTAGGAGACCTGGGTCGATGCTGTCATGGCCATCATGTCCTCGGCGCGCGCACCTCGCGCCTTGAGGAAGGGCCGCATGACGACATAACGGGCCTTGGGCATCCACTCGGCACGGGCGGGCGTTCCAAAGGGCCTGTAGCCGGTGGCGAGGAACTCGATGCCGAGCTCCTCCCCGATGGCACGGCATTTCTGCAGGTGCCGGTCGAGCTCCGCCGCCACCGCGTGGACGTCCTGGAATGGCCTCCCGGAGAGTTCGAGCTGGCCCCCGGGTTCGATCGACACCGTGAGCCCGCGTTTTTGGGCTGCGATGACCTGCCCTTCATCGAGATAGGGCTCATACCCGAATCGGCCGAACGCTCGCAGCGCCTCCGCGATGCCATGCGCCCCCGCGTAGGGAACCGGATCGAGGGTGCCCGCCTTCTGCGGAACTTTTTCGTGCTCGAGCCCGACCTTCCACTCCTCGCGCGGCCGCTCGCGGCTGCGGAACCACTGGACGAGCTCGTCAACCCTGCCCACTCTGGGACTCTCGCGGATATGAGGGTCGAGGGACATGCTGGCGTTCTACCGTGACCGAGCGGGGTGCGCTACCGACAAGGGAGGCGGAGAGAATCCCCGGATGACGTGCCTTGAGACCCTTCCGGTACCGGGCATCAACCCTGCCAGTCGGATGGCCTCGCTCTAGCTCGTCTTCGGCGGCACCTCAAAGACCGCGATGCCCACGCCCTCGAAGGCGAGCGGAACACCGAGTGTGCGGGCGAGCTTGAGCTTCCTGTCGTCGACGATCACAAAGCGAACGTGGAGGTCCTGGAGCACTCGCACGGCGACGGCCGGCGGCGGGAGCGGACCCTCAGCGAAGAAGGACCGCAGCACCGGAGCTTCGGTGAGCAGCCGGTCGAGCTCGAGCGGGATGGGCGAGAGATCCCCGCCCACCTGGGGATGGCCGTGAAGGATTTGGTGCCAGGAGGACCTTCCCGGTCCCGTCGCGTCGAGCACCGTCCACCTCTCGGGATCGCGGGCGAGGTCTCGCAGAAAGCGAGGAGCGGGATAGCTCGAGACGGGGTCGGTGAGAGGCCACGTCTCGGCGAGCGCGAGCGCGGCGAAAGCACATGCGAGGATGGCTCCGCGACGGCCGGCGCGCACGAGCGCGGAGAGGGTACCCCCTGCCGCGACGGCGAGTCCCATCCCGATGAGCCACCCGTAGCGCCACGGAGCTCCCGCAAGTGACGGGAGGACCCGCTCGAGCATGGCGTAGGGAAGCACTCCCTCGAGCATGACGTGCCCGTGCACGCTCAAGGCGGGCCCGAGAGCGAACACGAAGCCGAGGCAGGCCATGAGGAGCCACGGGCGCGCTCCTTTGGCGACCGCCGCGGCGGCGGCGGCCAGGGCGAGGAGGAGGTACCCGACATAAAGGTCGGGCGAGTTCAATTGCCCGTGCAAAATCACGGGGCTCCAGGAGCCGATGGCGCTCGAGCGGCCCGGGGCGATGAACGACAGGGCATCGACCGACCTCCTCGCGTCCTCGCTCGCGAGCCAAGGACCCGAGTGCGCAGCACGCACCACGCCGAGGAACACCCACCCGGAGAACAGGAAAAACGTGACGAGGAGGAGCCCGGCCCTCCGGATGAGCGAGAGCGGCCCTACGATCCCACCGCTCTTCAGGTGGGACAGGATGAGTACGGCCGCCCCGCCGAGGCTTGCGATGAAGAGCGGATGCGAGGACCAGAGCGTGAGCGCGAGCGCTGTTCCGGCGAATAGAGGAGCCGCCGCGCCTCGCCGACGCAGCGTCCGGACGAGGGCGAGGAAGAAGAGCGGGGGCCAGACGAGCGCAGAGGGCTCGGCGAACTCGACTGCGTGCGTGGCCGTCACGGCCAGGGCTCCCGAAAGGAGTGGGGCCAGTTCGCCGCCCCACAGCTCGCGGCACAGGGTGTAGGTGGCGAAACCGACGAGCGCGTAGCTCGCGAGCACGAGGAGATTGTGGAGCGCGACCTCCGGCAAGAGCGGGGTCGAGAACCACAGCGGGACCGCGGCGAGCGTGCCTGGCAGGTCGTAATCGGCGAGCCACAGGGGAACGCGCGCCGGCCAGCGCAGCGCGTCACAAGCGAGCGGCGAGGCGCCTCTCGACAGGCTGTCGTGTGCCCACCAGATGCCCCATAGAGCCCGCCAGGCTGGAGGACCGCCCGAGACCCCGACCGCAAGGCCGGCGAGCAAGGGGAAGCCCGTGGCGGCCGCGAGCGCGCCGTAGACGCCGAGGGCCGTGAGCTGCCGATGCGGTAGCCTTCGCTCAGGCATGGGGGGACCGGTCCCTGAGTTTCGCCCGCACCTCCGACACGCTCTGCCCGGACCGGCCCGCGAAGGGGGAGGCCCGCCGCGCCCCCAATCCGGCGGGCGCGAAGATGTGGGCGCGGGGAGGCGACGATGGAGGTGAGGGTGCGCGCCCACCCTCGCCGGCCTCGAGGCAAGGAACCGGAGCGCGGGGAAGATCGCCCGGGCATGAGCTGTTCCATCTTCTTGACAGGACGGAGTTTTCGGGTCGCAGCCCCGCCCTCACCCATCCCCCCGTTATCCTTGCGCCGCCTCCATCCCCACCCTATCCTCGATCGTCTAAAGAGCAGGTTCCTCCCCTTGAGCTCTACCTCCCTGGCCTCCCAATGACCCGTTCTGCTCGTCTCGTGGTGTACGTCGCGTTGTCGCTCGCCGCCGCCTTCGGTGTCGAACGGGTTCTGCTCTCGCGCGCCCAGGCCGAACCGCGCGCCCTCGCCTCGCGCGATTCCTCCGCGGAGGGGGACGACGCAAACTATCCGCTCGAGAGCCTGCCGGTCTTCTCACGCGTCATCCACTACGTGTCCGAGAACTACGTCGAGCCGCGCCGCATCGATCCGAAGGCCATGGTGGTGGCGGCGCTCGATATGATCGAGAAGACCGTGGCCGAGGTGATGGTGCAGGGCGACGCCCAGTCCGGACACCTCACCCTCACCGTGGGCGCGGCCAGCCGGCAGATCGACCTCACCGGCGTCGACAGCATCTTCAAGGTCCGAACGGTCATGGGCGACGCGGTGTCCTTCATCCAGAAGCACCTCGTCGCCCACAAGAACCTTCGCGAGATCGAGTACGCCGCCACGAACGGCATGCTCTCCACGCTCGATCCGCACTCCATCCTGCTCGAACCCAAGATGTTCCGGGAGATGCGCCTGCAGACGAAGGGCGAGTTCGGCGGCCTCGGCTTCGTCATCGCCATGCGGGATGGGAACCTCACGGTGGTCCGGGTCATCAAGAACACTCCGGCCCAGAAGGCCGGCATCAAGGCGAAGGACATCATCACCAAGATCGGCGAGCAGTCCACCGTCAACATGGATCTCGAGGACGCGGTCGACCACCTGCGCGGGAGGCCCGCCACCCGGGTGGCCATCACCGTGCAGCGCGCGGGCTGGCCCGAGCAAAAGCGCCTCGATCTCGTCCGCGAGATCATCAACGTGGAGACGGTGCCTCAGACGAAGCTCCTCGCCGGGAACATCGGCTACGTGAAGCTCTCCCAGTTCTCGGCGAACACGACACGGGACCTGCAGGCGGCCATCGCCCAGGAGAAGAGCCAGGCCGGCGGGCAGATGAAGGGTCTCATCCTCGACCTGCGTGGCAATCCGGGCGGCCTGCTCGAGCAGGCCATCAGCGTCTCGGACATCTTCCTCTCCGAGGGAGTCATCGTGAAGACGGTCGGGGAGGGGATGAAGCTGCACGAGGTGAAGGAGGCGCACGCCGACCGCGATGACCTCGTCTCGCTGCCCCTCATCGTCATCGTCAACAACGGCTCCGCCTCGGCGAGCGAGATCGTGGCCGGCGCTCTCAAGAACAACAACCGGGCCCTCGTCATCGGCCGGCAGACCTTCGGCAAGGGATCGGTCCAGGTGCTCTACGATTTCTCCGATCCGGCTCGTCCCTCCGAAGAGTCGGCCCTCAAGCTCACCATCGCGCAGTACCTCACCCCGGGCGACGTCTCCATCCAGGAGGTGGGTGTCACCCCCGACGTGCTCCTTCTGCCAGGGCGGGTGCTCAAGGACGCGGTCAATTACTTCGCCCCGCCTCGCTCGCTCGGGGAAGTCGACCTCGACAAGCACTTCTCGAACCCGGCCGACGCCCAGCTCTCCCAGTCCGAGCAGGAAAAACGCCTGCAGGAGCGGCGCAACCGGACCGAGAAGGCCGCCCTCGAGTTGCGCTACCTTCTCGACGAGAAGGAGGACGCGCTCGCGAAGGCCATGAAGGCCGACGAGAAACGCGAGGCTCAGGCCCGGGCCCACGACGAATCGGGCGCCAGCGTCGACGAGCTCACCCCGGAGCAGGAGGAGGACGAGGACGCCGAGGCCAACCCGGACGAACTCGTCGAGGACTACCAGATCCGCTTCGCGCGCGACCTGCTCGCCCGCGCTCCCTTCGCCGACCGTCCCCGCCTGCTCGAGGCCGCGAAGGGGTTCGTGGCGGAGCGGCGTCTCGAGGAGGAGGCCCGACTGAAGAGCAAGCTCGAGGCACTCGGGATCGACTGGTCCCCAGGACCCGCCCAGGGCACGGCCCACCCCGTCGTGACCATCAGCCCGCCCCCGGGCAAGCTCCTCGTCGCCGGCGAGACGGTCCCGTGGACGGTCACCGTGGACAACAAGGGCGACGGCCCGCTGCGCCAGCTGCGCGCCTGGACCAACGTCGAGAAAAACCCGCTTCTCGACCACCGCGAGTTCGTCTTCGGCCTCGTCAAGGCGGGTGAGAAGCGCAGCTTCACCGTCCCGCTCAAGCTGCCGCGGAGCCTCGACAGCCGCCACGACGAGGTGGGCTTCCACTTCGAAGAGGAGAACGGCCACGCGCCTCCCGACGTCCTCTCCTCCGTCGATACGGTCGAAACCACCAAGCCCGATTTCGCCTTCTCCACCCAGGTCGAAGACGACCAGGGCGGCAACGGCGACGGGCTCGTCGAGCGCGGCGAGGAAATCTCGCTGCGCGTCGACGTGAAGAACGAAGGCCCGGGCGCCTCCGGAGACAAGACCTACGTCTCCCTCAAGAACCTGGGGGACGAGAAGGTCTTCATCAAGAAGGGGCGAGTGGTCATCGGCGCCCTGAAGCCCGGCGAGGTGAAGAGCGCCGTGCTCCAGCTGGAGGCGAAGAAGGGCCTCAAGCCCGACGTCATGCCCCTGCGCGTCATGGTGGTCGACGAGAAGCTCGACGAATACGTCTCGGAACGCCTCGAGGTCCCGGTCGCCGGGGAGGAACCCGCGAAGAGCGCGGCCACGGGTGCCGTGAGGGTGACGGCCGCCGAGGCGCTCCTGGCCAGCGGAGCGTCACCGTCCGCTCCCGCCATCGCCCTCGCTCCGCGCGGCTCGGTGCTCCCGGTCGTGGCGCGCTACGGCGACTTCTACAAGGTGGAGTGGCAAAAGGGTCGGTTCGCCTTCGCGCCGAGCGCCGAGGTCGCCGCCGCCCACCCCGCCAGACCCGCCCTGAGCGCGACCGAGCTGTGGCAGCACGAGCCGCCGCGCATCGCGCTTTCCGTCGACCCGGCCCGCGGAGCCCCCGTGGTGACGGGCGACAAGATCCACCTCGAGGGTACGGCTTCCGTCCCGGTGGGCGGGTCCGGCGCGCCGGCGCGCCTGCGCGACGTCTTCGTCTTCGCGAACGACAAGAAGGTCTTCTTCAAGGTGGTGCCCGACTCGGGAGGGCCGGCCAAAGTCGAGTTCGCGACCGACGTGCCCCTGAAGCCCGGCAACAACGCGGTCACCTTCTTTGCCCGGGAAGACGAGGAGTTCCAGGCCCGCCGGACCGTCTACGTCTACCGCCGGGCGGCAGCCCAGGTGGCGCAGGGCTCCGACACTTCCACCGCCGCGAAGCCCTAGGAGGAGAGGGAAAAGGTCGCTTGCGACCGATAGCGCCTCGGGCTGGCCTCCCGGTCAGGCCCGACCTCCGGTAGGATTTCCGGGTGGCCGGGCCGAACAGCGCACTCGAGGAGCGACGCCGACGGGGCTCGGGGTTCGAGCTCCGGCTCGAGAGGGCCGGCGCCTACGCCTCGCTCCCTCCCCAGCCGCTCGCGCCCGGGCTCGACCTCCTCGCCCTGTCCATGGAGATCCCCGAGGCTCGTCCGCCCTTCGACGGCGCGGCGGGAGCCTCGCAGTTTCGCCACCGCCGCTGCGACCTCGAGCGGGTGGAACTCGCCCTGGGTGAGGAGGCGGTCGCGAACCTCGTCGCGCTGCTCGAGCTCTCGGGCTCCGGTCTCGGCGAGGTGGCCATCGCGCTGCGCGGCGGGTTCGCCGAGGGCACCGGTGCGCTCGAGGACGGCACCCCCTACAGCTTCAAGGCGGCCCTGGTCGCCGCGGGCGAGCAGGGGATCGGGGTGGTGGTCTATGAACCCCGGCTCTACGCACCGTCGCCCGTGGCGGCGGCCGCCCTGGGCGGCCTGCTCGCCCGAGCCGCCGGCGATCATCTGCGCCCGGAGGGACTCGTCTTGCGGGCGGACCCGCTGCCCACGCTCCTGCGGCGCATCCTGCCCGCCCGCGGGTGGAAGGTGCCGCGAGTCACGGAGACCCGGGTCGCGGTCGCCGAGATCGCGACCGGGCGCCTGCGCCTCGGCTGGGATCGCGCCGCCGCGGCAGCGCTGGCGCCGCCCGACCCCGATCTCCTCGTCGCGCTGGAGGGCGCGCGCGCCTTCGCCCCCGCCGAGGCGAGGCTCGCCCTGGGCGACGTGGAGGGTGCGCGCCAGGCCTATCGCGACCTCGGTTCCCAGGCCTCGTCCCACCCCTTCGGCGCCTCGCGACTGCTCTCCCTCCTCACCGCCGAGCCGTCCCGCCACGAGGAGGCGCTGGCCCTCTGCGGGGCTGTCCTCCAGCGTCGCAAGGACTTCCCCGCGGCGCTGCTCGCCCGAGCCCAGGTACACCTCGCCCGTGGTGAGCCGGGGCGGGCCGCGCCCGACCTGGCCGCACTCGCCTCCATCGCCCTGAGGCGGGGGGAGGAAGGTTCCGCCCTGCTCGCAGCCGAAGCGACCATCGGGCTCGGTCCCTCCGTTCACCCGGAAGCCGTGGGCCGGGCGGTGGAGATCGCGCTCTCCCTGCGGCGGGAGCACTTGCCCGCCCTGCGAGCCTTGCGCGCGCTCGGCGAGCAGGGCGATCGCGAGGCGCTCCTGCGCGCCTGCCGGCGCCTCGCCGCGTATGCGCCCGACGCGCGCGAAAAGTGCGACGCCCACGCGCGGCTGGGAGCTCTTCTCGTGAAGAGCGATCTCACGGCGGCGAGGCTCCACCTGGACCATGCCCTGCGCCTCGCCCCTTCCGAACCAGAAGTCCTGTCCGGCCTGGCCCGGACCTGCGAGGCGGCCGGAGATGCCCTGCGGGCGGTGCGCGCGCTCGACCGGGTGAAGGAGCTGGCAGTTCACTCGAGCGACAAGCTGGGCGCCGCGCGCGCCACGCTCGCGGTCGCCGCCCTGTGGGAGCGCACGGGCCAGCTCGACAACGCGCTCCTGCGAGCCCGGGAAGCTTGCGTCCTCTTCCCCTCGGCCGGGGCCGAGGCCCTCGCCGCCGACCTTTCCGAGCGCCTGGGCGAAACCCGGGAGGCCACCCTCCACTACGCGCGGCACCTCGAACTCATCGAGGGAAACGCCCCCGACGCGAAAGCCAAGAGGGTCGCCGCCTTGGCCGCGCTCGCCCACTTGGCCGAGGCGGAGGGGGACCTCGAGGGCGCGCTTCGCCACCTCACCGCGGCCTGCGCCGAGGCCCCCGAGGACCCCGACACCCTGGGCCAGCTCGAGCGCTTGCAGGCGAAACTGCCGGGGCTGGCCGACCGCCGCGAAACACTCGATCGCCTGGCCCGGTGCGCCGAAGAGCCCGCCGAGCGGGTCCGGGCCCTCTGCCAGGCCGCCCGGCTCTCCGCCGATGAGCCCGCCGAGGCCCGGCGTCGCTTCGAGGAGCTCCTGTGCCGGCTCGACGGCGAAGACGTTCCCGAGCGCGAGGCCATGCGGGAAGAAGCGCTGGAAGGCCTGGCCAGCGCCGCGGCGGCCCAGCACGACCTCGAGGCGGAGCGCGAGGCACTGCGCCGCCTGGCCGAGTGCGCGGAACCCGGCGAGGCCCGCGCCGCCGTACTCGACCGCCTGGCCCCGGTCACGGAGCGCTGCGGCGATGCGGCGGGCGCCCTGGCTGCGGCTGCCTCGGCCCGACGGGAGGCGCCCTCGCGGGCGCGCCTCGAGTGCGAGCTTCGCCTGGCGCGGGTCGCCTCTCCCCGTCGGGCGGCCGAGATCCTGGGCGAGCTCCTGAAGGAGGCGGGCGATGTCGGGGAGACGGTCACGCTCCTCCTCGATCGGGCCGCGCTGTGGTCCGAGGTGAAGGAGCCCGCGCTCGCCCTCGAGGAGGCGAGCCGCGCGGCGCGCCTCGACCCTGAGCGGCCCGACGCGCACGAGCTCTTGGCTTCCCTCGCTGCGGGCCGGGATCCACGAACTGAGGCCGAGGCGCTCCTCGCCCGCGCTCGCCTGGCGACCCGCGCGAACGAGCCGGACGTCGCGCTCCGCCTCTCCACGGCGGGCCAGGCAGCCCTGGCTGCCGGGCTCGAGGAGGCGGGCGAGGCAGCCCTGGTCGAGGCGCTCCACCTCGGTCTCGACCCGGAGGAGGCGCGCGCGGCCTGGGCGGCCTTGCACACCCGGGCGGTCGAGCGCGACGACCCGGGTGCCGAGGAGAAGGCCCTCGAGGCACTCGTCCCGCTTTTGCCCACGCCGCAGCGGCCGGCTGCCCTCATGCGCATCTCGGCCCTGGCGCTCCTCGCCGGCGACGCGGTTCGGGCCCGGGCCGCCGCCGAGCGCGCGCGCACGCTCGCCCCGCGCGACCCCCTCGCCGTCGAGGCCTGCCGGGCCGCGGCCGTGGCCCAAGGGGACACGAACGCGCTCCCCGAGATCTATTCCGCGCTCTCCGCGCTCGAGCCGGCGCGGGCGGGGGAACTCCTGCTCGAGCGAGCTCGGCAGCTCCAGGAGCTCGATCGCGTCGAGGAAGCCGACCGGGCTCTCGCCGAGGCACTCGAGGCGTGCCCGCCCGACCTCGCTCTCTCGACCGAGCACGCCCGGCAACGACGGGCCCACGCGGGCCGCCTGGCCGGACGCCGGTGGGGCGAACCCCTCGAGGCCTTCGCACGACGCAGCCCCGATCGCCACGAGGCGGCGCGCGCCCTGCGCGAGGCGGCCCTCCTCGCGCTTTCGCAGGGGGACCCATCCTCGGCGCTTCGCGCCGCGCGCCTGGCCTTCGAGCACACCCCGGACGACCTCGGTTTTGCGGGACCGCTGCTCGCGAACTTGCTCTACCGGCAGGGCGCACAAGAAGAGCTCATGCCCCTGCTCGTCCGCATGCTCGAGGCCGGCCTTCCCGGCACAGACCAAAAGGGCGGTGCCGAGCTGTGCCGAGCGCTGGCCGAGCTGGCGCGGGAGAAGGGCGACGCCAAGGTGGAGCTCGCTGCTCTCGATCGTCTCCTCGCGCTCGAACCGCAGGACGTCGGCACCGCCTTGCGCCGATTCGAACTGGATCCGGATCGGTCCCACGCAGTGCAGGCGCTCGCCGCGGCGGCTCCGGGCACGCGGCTCGCGAGGCTGCGTGCCCTCGCCTTGGCGCGGGCCGCAGCCGCGGCTCGCCGCGAACTCAGCGACCCGACGCTCGCCGACGCGCTCTTCGCCAGGGCGCGTACGGCCGCCGGAGACAACCCGGCCGTGCTCTCCCGGGTGGAAGCCTGCCGCGTCGAGGCGATCCGGCCCGAGATCGATCCAGCCGCTCCCTACCCTCCCTCCGAGTTTCTCGATGCGCTCCGCGATCTCGCGCTGGCACGCGAGGCGGCGAACGACCTTCCCGGCACCTCCGAGTGCCTGGAAGAGCTCGTCGAGATTCATTCCCGCCACGGCTTGCTCTCCGAGGCCCTGCACGACCTCGAGAAGCTCGAGGCGCATGCCCTGAAGAGCGACGATCGGTCGAGGGCAGGACGAGTGGCTCTGCGAATAGGACTCCTCCTCATCGAGCGAACGGGCGACCCGGAGCGGATCGAGCCGACCTTGCGGCGGGCCGCGGCCCACGCGCCCGGGGAGCTCGAGATCTGGCGGTCCCTCGAGGCGTTCGGCCGAACGCAGGGCCCGGAGGGCTCCGGAGTCGTCCTCGACGCCATCCTGGGACGCCTCGAAATCGAACCGGCCGACCACACTGCGCGGCGCGAGGCGGCGCGGCTCTTCCTCGAGCGCGGCCAGGAAGATGAGGCCCGCCGCGTGCTCGAGCCGCTCGGACGAGAACAGCCGGAGGGACAGGCGAGTGTGGCGGCGCTCGAGCGCGCCCTGGCCGAGTGCCACACCGAGTGGGCGGAGCTCTGCGAGAAGCGCGCCGCCGCCGTCGCCGGCAAGGCCCGCGCCGAGCTGCTCCGGCAGGTGGCCCGCGCCCGCGCCGGAGCCGGTGACGATGCGCTCGCCCGCGCTGCGGCCCGAGCGGCCTACGACGCGGATCCCTCGGACGAGGTGGCCTTCGAGGGAGCCCTGCGCGACGCCCGAGGCGATCCCGAGCGCCTCTCTGCGGTCCTACGTAGCCGGGCGGCGGCGGTCCCATCCGAGGCCGCGCGGCACCATCGGGCTCGGGCCGAGGCGCTCGAGGAGGCCGGCCGACCAGCCGATGCGCTCGGGGCCTGGGAGGACCTGCTTGGCCTAGAGCCCGACGACGCCGTCGTGCTCGCCAAGGTCGCCGACGGCAAGAGCACCCGGGACGGAGATCTCGCCGCCCGCACCGAGGACGCGCGCCTCGTCTCGCGGGCCGAGGCGGGCGATCCCGGGGCGACCCCCGAGCGCGAGGCTCGCTCGCGCTTTCGCCTGGGGTTCCTTGCCGCTGAGGGCGGCCGCGCCGAGGAGGCCGCCCTCCATCTCGTCCGCGCCCTGGCGCTCGCGCCTTTCGACCCCCGCGCCACCCGCGCCCTCGTCCTCCTGTCGAGCAACGAGCACACGCCTGCCGAGATGGGTGAGGCCGGCCTGAGCCTCGCCCGCCGCCTGGCCGACGCGGCGTCGGACGAATTTGCGCGGCGGGAGGTCCTCGAGGCGGGAGCGCGCCTGGCGCTGCGAGGTGGGGACCGGGGCGCCGAGGCGGCCTCCCTGCTCGAGGCCCTGGCGGCCCTGGCCCTGACGCACGAGGGCGACGAGACCGCCGAAGCCATCGCGCATCGGGCTCTCGACGCCCTTCTCCGCCAGGGCGAGAACGCCCGGGCGAACGCGCTCGTCGCCCTCGCTGCACGGGTGGCGCGCGGAGCGCGGCGCGCCGCCTGGCTCGCCCGTCTGGCCGCCTCGGCCGCCGCCCGTGGCGACCTCGCCGCCGCCCGGGCGGCCCGAGAAGAGGCGCTCGCCGCGGACCCGACCGACGCGGCGCTGCGCGAGACGCACCTCGCCGATCTCGAGGCCGCGGGTGACCCGGCCGCCTCGCTCCGGGCGCTCGACGCCGCCCTGGCGGTGGAGGGTGCCGACATCCCGAGCCTCTCCCTTCGGCGTGCACGAGCGCAGATCGCGCTCGGCGATTCCTCGGGGGCGGTGAAGAGCTTCGAGGCCGCCCGCGAGCTAACCGGCGCGACCCAGGGTTCCGGTGACGTCGCGCGCGAGCTCACCTCGCTGCTCGAAGCGCGCGGCGACTGGGCCGGAATGGCCCGCATCGAGGTGGCGCAAGCCGGGTCGTGCGCGGAGCCGGCCGCCCGGGCGGCGAGCTTCCTCCGCGGAGCGGTGCTCTTCGAGCGCGCCGGTGACTTCGGGAAGGCCCGTGAACTCGCGGAGCGCGCCCGCGAGACCGTCCCGGACGACGCGGCCCCCCACCGCGTGGTGGCGCGGGTTGCCCAGGCCTGCGGCGACGACGAGGCCGCCGCCCACGCCCTCTGCGAGGTGGCGGCTCGATCTTCAGGCACGGCAGCTGCCGGAGCCGCCCTCGAGGCCGCCCGCCTGCTCGAGGCGAGGGGCCAAGAGGAGGAGGCGGTCAAGGCACTCGAGCTCGCTGTACATGCCGAGAGCGGAGTGCCGGAAGGCAGGCGCGCGCTGGCCGCCCGGGCCCGCGCCCGGGGTGACCTCGCCGCGGCAGCCGAACACCTCTCCGCCCTGGACGAGGGTGCCCTGTCGCCCGAGGAGCGCGTGCTGCACCAGCGCGCTCTGGCACTCGCCCTCTCCGACGCCAGCCTGCCCGGAGCAGAAGCCGCCTGGGAGAGGGTGTTCAACGTCGATCCGGCCGATGCGGAGGCGTTCGACCGCCTGGCCGCCCCTGCGCTCGGCCGTCGCGATTCGGAGCGATGGCTCGCTCTCGCCGCCGAACACGATGGCGCCCTCTCCGGGGTGGGAGAGACGGCTCGACGCCGGGAACTTCGCTGTCAGCGGGCCGCACTCCTCACCGACCTCGGACGGCTGGACGCAGCCGAGGGAGCTTGGCAGGCCGCGCTGGCCATGGATCCCAGCTACCGTCCCGCCCTGCACGGCCTTCGCGCGCTCCTCGAGCGCCGCGGCGACCACGCCGGCGCCGCGGACACGCTGGCTCTCGAGGCGAAGCTCGCCTCCGATCCCCTCGAGGCGGCCGAGCTCCTCCTCGACGAGGCCCGGATGCACGGCGAGAAGCTGCGCGACCGACAGCGCGCCGCCGTCGTCCTCGGCTCCGCCCTGGAGCGCCTGAGCGGCGTGGCTGGTGAGCGCGCTCGACATCTCGTCGAGTGTGCCGAGCGCATGCGGATCGAGCTCGCGCCGTCGGGTGCCCTGCCGGGAAGCTCGCCCCCTCCCAGGCCCGAGGAGGCCGGGGTTGCCCCGAGTGGAGAGGGACGAACGGAATATCCCACTCTGCCCTTCTACGCTCTCGCCGAGACCCACCCGGCCGCGCCGACTCGGCCCGAGGAGGAGTTCTCCGATGACGATCCTAGCCCGGTGCTCGACGACCGGCTGAGGGAGCTCGCCAACGCCGCCGAGGGGGCCGCGCGCGCCCGTTTCCTCGACCGCCTGTCGGCTCGACTCGAGCGCCGCGGCGAGCGGCGAGCGGCCGCCCTGGCCACCCTCGAGGCCCTCGACGCCGAACCGTCCGACGCGGAGCGCTTCACACGCGCTCTCACCCTGTCCGGCGACGACCGCCCGCAGCTCTTGGCAGCGCACCGACTGCGGGCGCGCGGGGCGGGCAACCCCAAGGCACGCGCCCAGGCTCTGAGCTCCCTCGGCACCCTTCTCGCCGCTTCTCCCGAGTCGCTCTCCGAAGCCGCCGAAGCGTTGGAGCGGGCGAGCGGGCTGCTCCCCGAGAGCGGCGCGATAGCGGCCGAGCTCGCTCGCGTCCTCATCGCCCTCGGACAGTTCGACCGGGCCCTCGCGGCCCTGAGCACCTTCGAGAACGGGGCAGAGGACCTGCCCCGCGAGAAGGCCGCCCTGCTTTCGGCCCAAGCGCGGCAGGGCGTGGAGCTCGTCCGCACACCGGAGACCGCCCCGGCCGTCGACGCGCTCGAGGAGGCCTGGTCCGCGGCGCGCGCAGCACCGACCGACCGGACGGCACTCGCGAGCCTGGCCTCGCGGGCCTCCGAACGAACCGCCACGGCGAACCCGGAATGGACGAGGCGCCTCGGACTCCTCGCGCGGGTCGCCTCCGAGCTCGGCGCCTTCGCCCAGGGGCACACACTTGTTCCCTGCGCGGCCCGTCCGGTCGGCGTCAGCGATGAGCTGCGCCGCCGTGCTTCGCACCCCACCGCCCGGGGTGCGCTCGCGAGGCTCCTCGCACTGCTCGCTCCGTGGCTGGAAGGTCTCTTCCCCGCGGATCTCGTCCGACGTGGCGTGTCGGCGCGCCACCGGGTTTCGCCGCAGCGGTCCGGCGAGACCCTCAACCTTCTCGACGAGATCGGCCGCGCCCTCGGTACGCGGTCGGTCGTGGCCTTCCTCTCCGACGCCGAGGGGTTCTCGGTCGCCGTGGAGAACACCCAGCCCGCCTCGCTCATCCTGGCGGGTGGCTTCCTCGGGTCCTTCCCGGCCCAGGAGAGGCGATTCCTCATCGCGCGCGGACTCGTGCTCGCCGACCTCGGGTGGGCCCTGCTCGGCAAGTTCGCCCCACCCGACGTCGGCCTACTGTGCGACCTCGCCTGCCGCTTCGGCGGGGCTGGAGTCGGTGGAGCAGGCCTGCCCCCCGAGCGGGCGAGGCCATTCCTCGAGGCCCTCGAGCGGCTCGTCCCGGCGACCCTCCGGGAGCAGGCGAGGAGGCTCGCGGCCGAGGCCGCGGGCGGGCTCGCTTCGCTCAGCCCGCGGGAGCTCGTGGGAGCGGTGCGCCAGACCAGTTCGCGGATCGCGCTGTTGCACGTCGGGTGCGTCCACGCTGCCCTCGAGGGCCTGCTCAAGGGTGAGCCGCGCTTGAGGGGCCTCACCCGGGAGCAAGCACTCAGTCACCCGGACGTGCGGGATCTCGCAGCTTTTGCCATCTCGCGGGAAGGCATCGAGCTCAGGGCCGACGCGGAGGAGCATGCGTGAGGCTCCGCCGACAACTCTTCGCCCTCGTCCTCGCCGCCGGTTGCCAGAGCTCCAGTCTGCCCTCACCGTGTCCGGGTCAGGCGCTCGGCACCCTGGTCTTCACCGGGGTCCCCTCCGCCTCGGACGGCGGCACCTGCTACTTCGCCTCCGACGCGGGAACCGCCTTCACCGCCGAGATCGCCTCGGGAAGCGGGACGAGCGCGTATCTGTGCGCCCAGCGAACCGATGCGGCGCCGTTCGAGGGGACACTCGAGGGAGACCACCTGGTCCTCTCATCGACCTTTCCTCCGAACGACGTGGCGGGCTGCAATTGCCTCGTCGTCGTCACCGAGACCGTACAGGGCGACCTCGAGCGCGCGCTCGGCCCCGGCACGCCGGTGACCGGGTTCGACGGAGGCCTGACGGTGGACATCGTCCCCGCTCCCGACGCGGGAACCTGTGAGCCGGTGAGCAGCGTGCCCGACGCGGGTCCGAGTTGCGGGGTCCCGTGTGAGGTGCAACAGGGCCTCGTCGGTTCCCAGGGACCCTGAAGAACGGGGTGTGAGCGGGCTTGATGGCGGCCCTCCCATCGTGGAGGATGCGCCACCATGGCGCGGCAGCGGGCCAGGCGGGCGGTGGTGCTCCTCTCCGGGGGGCTCGACTCGACGACGTGCCTCGCCGTGGCGAAGAGCCAGGGATTCAGCGTGCACGCGCTCTCGGTGGACTACGGACAGCGCCACCGTGAGGAGCTCGCCCGGGCTCGCCGCCTGGCGCGGGCCCTCGGCGCCGCCGAGCACCGCGTGGTGCGGGTCGACCTGTCGGCCTTCGGGGGCTCGGCGCTCACCGACCGCGCCCTCGCCGTGCCGAAGGGGCGCGACCTGCGGGCCATGGCGGCCCACATTCCGGTGACCTACGTCCCGGCCCGCAACACCGTCCTGCTCGCCCTGGCCCTCGCCTACGCGGAGACGCTGGGCGCCCACGATGTTTTCCTAGGAGTCAATGCACTCGACTACTCGGGTTACCCCGACTGCCGGCCGGCCTTCGTGCGTGCCTTCGAGCGGCTAGCGCGCGTCGCCACCCGGGCCGGGGTGCAGGGCGAACCGCTCCGCATCCGCACCCCGCTCCTCAGGCTCTCCAAGGCGGCCATCGTGAGGCTCGGCGCGGGTCTCAAGGTCCCCTATCGGCTCACCCTCTCCTGCTACGATCCGGTGCGGGGCAGGGCCTGCGGCCGCTGCGATGCCTGCGCCCTCCGGCGCAAGGGATTCATCGAGGCCGGCATCCCGGACCCCACCCTGTACGCCAAGACTTCGAGGTGAAAGAGATGCCCCAGATCAAGAGAGAGTATCCTGGCAAGAGCGCCCAGGAGATCTACGAGAAAGTCGACGCGGTCATGGAGCGGCTGGCCGGCAAGATGGGCCTTCACTACGACAAGAACCCGTCCGAGCGAACCGGCAAGGTTTCGAAGATGGGAATCTCCGGCAGCTACACCGCCAGCGAGGGCGCCGTCGACGTCGATCTGCACTTCCCTTTTCTCGTCCCAGCCTCCATGAAGAAGAAGGTCCAGGACGACATCGAGCGCAGGCTCGACGGCCTGTTCGCCTGAACCGGGGTCGCGCCCCAACGCCCCTCGTCAGTCGAGCTGGACCACGATGGTCCCGGCCCGCTCGTTCATGCGCTCGACGGCGGCGTACAGGGCGGCGAGAGGAGAATCGCCCATCCCCCTCGCGGACTTGGGGCAGGCGGCCCGGTTCCTTCGCGCGCTCGGGCCGGCCTCGATGCGCGCGCTCGCCCGCCCGGACAGGGCCACCGGCGCGAGGTGCACCTTCAAACCCGCCCGGTAGAGCGCGAGCAGGGCACGGCCCATCTCGACGGCGACGCGTTCGTCCGCGGTGGTCATGGCGCGCCTCGCGTTCGCTCCCACAGCACCTCGGGAGAGCGGTCGCGAGCCCAGACTCGCGGCCTTCCGGCGAGCTCCGCCGAAGGTGCCTCCACGGGCATCACTCCCCGGTGCAACGCCCCTCTCTTTCGGGGGCGCAGCCACGATAGAACGAGCCTCTGACGGCTGCCGGAGGCGACGAGCAGGGTGTCAGCTGGGTCACGATGGGGTCACAAGCCCAAGGGGGTCATCCTAGTCGCGCTCGCACAATCTCGCCATTTTTCAGTCGCTTCCCTTTCGGCCCCCACTTCGGCGGGTTTTGGCATCTCTTGACGGCTGGATGCCGTGGGCTCACTTTTGGGTCATGCGGGCGCGCTGGTTCAGCTTTGGCGTGGGGCTCTGGCTCCTTGTCGCCCCGCTCGTGCTCGGTTACCGGACGCCGGGCCCGGTCCTGCACGACGTGACACTCGGGCTCGTCGTCTGCGTCGGCGCGCTCGCCGCCCTGGAACGGCCCGTGCTCCGGCTCCTCCTCGCCCTGCCCGCCCTCTGGCTCATGGCGGCCTCGGAGGCGATCGCATGGGGCCGGGCGGCCGCGAGCAACGAGCTCGCCTGCGGCCTCGCGGTGTTGCTGCTCGCCCTCGTCCCCGGCAGCAAGGTCGCGGGAGAGCGGTCCCCGGCTAAGATGCCGGCGTGACCCTCCTCGAAGAGGCCCTCCTCGCTTTAGTTCCCTACCCCTGCGCCGACCAACTCGGCCTCGCCGAGCGCCGTCTCTCGGGGATTCGGGAGGGGCCGCTCGCCGCATTCGAGGTCGCCGGCGAGGAGGCGAGGTCAGAGCGGGCCCTCGACGGTCGCTTGCTCGAGGCTGTCGCGCACCGGGCCCTCGCGGGAAAGCGGGGCGCGGTCTTCACCGGGCCCGCCGAGGCGGAGCTCCTGGCGGGCTTCGGGCTCGCGCGCGTGGCCGCGCGGCGCGGGGTGGACGAACACGCTGCCCTCGGCGCGCTCCTCGGCGTCGTCCCGGCCCGCCCCGAGCTTTCGCGCGCGCTCGCGGGGGTGCGCGTGCTCGATCCGTCTTGCGGTGGCGGCGCCCTGCTCGTCGCCGCCCTCCTCGCCCTCCGGCGCGTGGGTGCCGAGCCGGAGCTTCTCGGGATCGATATCTCGCCGCTCGCCGGCCGTGCGACGCGGGCACGCCTCGCCCTCGCCGGAGCGCGAAGCGAGATTCTCTCGGGCGACGCGCTCACCCTGGCCTGGCCGGCGGCCGACCTCATCCTCTCGAACCCACCCTTCCTCCGCCACGAGTCCATCGCCCCCGCCGAGAAGGAGCGGGCCGCCGGGAGGTCCGGACTCTCGAGGCAGGCCGACCTGTCCGCCCACTTCGCTGCCGTGGCCCTCCGGCACGCGCCCGACGTGGCGGTCGTCTGGCCGCGCGCGCTCGACACGGCGCGTTCGGCGCTCCCCCTCCTCGCCTTGGCTTCGGCCCGCGGAGGGTTCGCGTACCGCCTGCGCTCGCGAGTGGCCGGCAGCTTCGCCGCCTCGGTCGACACGCGTCTCGCCGTCTGGTCGCTCGGCGGACCGGCACGCCCGGCAGCCGAGGCCCGAGTGGCCCTCGCCGAGCTCGATCGCCGCGAGGTGTGCGGCCTCGCCCTCGGCCTCGGCAGCGCCCGGCTCGGCTTCGTGAACAGCGCCGGTCCGCGCGCGGCCGCCCGGGTCGAAGACGCCTGCCTCATCCGCTTCGGGATGAAGAGCGGCTGCAACGCCTTCTTCCACCTCCTGCCGGTCGGCCTCGAGCGCTACCAAAGTGCGCTCGTGGGCGAGCTATCGCTGCCGCCCGACGCCGCCTTCCCGCTCCTTGCCTCGCTCAAGGAAGCGGCTGCTCCGGCCCTGGCGAAGCCTCGCTATCACCTCTTCAGGCCGGCCCGCCGCGGCGCACGCGTGCGCGCCTATCTCGCCCTGGGCGAATCGGCCGGCGTACCCGGGCGCCCGACCTGTGCCGGGCGCACGCCCTGGTGGATGGTCGCCCCGGGGCGTACTCCGGCGCCGGTGCTCTATCCGGCCAAGGTGGGCGCCCGCGCCTTCGCGTTCCTCAACGCGGCCGGCCTCTGGGAGGACAAGAAGTGGCACGCCCTCTTTCCACGCGAAGGGCTCGAGCCATGGCTTGTGGCGGCGGCCCTGACCGCGACCCCAGTGAGACTCGCCGTCGATCGCGCCGCGCGCCAGCTCACCGGAAAGCAGGCCATCGCCGACGTCGACTGCCGGATCCTGTCGGCGGCACCGTTTCCCTCGGTGCGCGCGCTCGCCGCCCTTGCCCGACGGCTCGAGCCGTGCTGGAAGGCGCTCGCCCACGACCCGGTCACGACCGATCTCGGTGCCATGCTGGCGCGGCCCGCCCAGGTCGAGCTCGACGGGCTGGTGGGGGACGCGCTCGGCATGGGAAAGGCGGCCGTGGAGGCGGCGCGCGAGGAGATGCTGGAGCGCGTCGCCACGCGCCTCGCCCACGCAGGTCAAGTGAAGAGGGCGGTGGCCGGCCGGGCGGGCCCCCTCGAGATCGCGCAGCGCTTGCGCGCGACGCTCGAGCCGGCCTCGTGGGAAGGAGGTGCGGAGCACCTTCGCTCACACAAGACGGCGAGGTAGCCGAGAGTCGCACTCTTGAGCGCGGGGGCTCCGCGGGCTACCTTCCGCTCGTGGCGCCCTCTCGCCTGCGAACAAGGTCGCGGTCTTAGGGGCGCTTCCTTCGGCAACCCCCACACCAAGGGTGACCGCCCCACCGAGGCGGGTCCCTCCACTCATGAAACACCGTTCGCTTCGCATGCTCTGGCCCCCGGCGGTGGCCCTCGCCGTCGTGTTGGCACCGCCGGCCCGTCCGTCGGAGGAGGCAGACGCGTCCCCGAGACCGTCGGCCCGGTCGACGGAGGTCGACTCGACGTTGAGCGAGATCGTGGCCCGGACCCCGCTCGCCTACGCGCGCACGAGCATCCTCGTCCAGAGCCTCGACTCGGGCCAGGTCCTCTACGCGCGCGACCCGGATGCCCTCCTCAACCCGGCCTCGAACGTGAAGCTCTTCACGAGCGCGGCCGCCCTGGCCCGCCTCGGCCCGGAGTACCGGTTTGCGACCGAGGTGCTCCTCGACGAGCGGCCCAAGGCCGGGACGGCGCACACCCTCTACGTGCGGGGGCGGGGCGATCCTTCGCTCGTCACCGAGCGGCTATGGGTACTCGCCGGCGACATTGCTCACCGCGGGTTGAAGACCGTGACGGGCGACCTCGTGGTGGACGACTCCTTCTTCGATGGCGAGCGCGAGGGGCCGGGCTACGACCAGGAGCAGGGCGATCACTCCTACCTGGCGCCGGTGGGCGCGCTCTCGCTCAACTGGAACGTGGTCGGGGTCGCGGTCGGCCCCGGCGAGCAGGTGGGCGAGCGCGGACGGGTGGAGCTCGAGCCGGCGAGCGATTACTTCGAGCTCGACAACCGCACCCGCACCGTCCGATCGGGCGGCCTGGGGCGGGTCATTCCCACCTCCGCTCTGCTCGCGAACGGCCACCAGCGCATCAGCGTCGAGGGACGGCTGCCCTTGCGCGGCCGCGATCAGATCCTCTATCGCAAGATCGACGACCCACCCACCTACTTCGGCGCCACCCTGAAGCACCTGCTCGAGTTGCGAGGAGTGAAGGTGAAGGGACAGGTTCGCCATGCCGCGGTGCCCGCCCAGGCCGTGCTCTTCACCGTGGCCCAATCGGAGCCGCTCGGCGAGATCATTCGCAAGCTGGAGAAGAATTCCAACAATTTCGTGGCCGAGCAGATCCTGAAGACGCTCGGGGCCGAGCGCAGAGGGGCGCCCGGATCGTGGGCCAAGGGGGTGGCGGTGGTGGAGGAGTTCTTGTCGGAGATCGGAATCTCCCCCGGCTCCTATGTCATGAAGAACGGATCGGGCCTGAACGACGCCAACCGCTTCAGCGCCCGGCAGACGGTCACCCTTTTGCGCGAGATGTGGCGCCGCTTCCCGCTCATGGCGGATTTCCTCGCGGCGCTGCCCATCGCCGGCCGCGACGGCACTACCCGCTTTCGCATGGAGAGCACCGAAGGACGCCTGCGGGCCAAGACCGGCACTCTCGACAACGTGACGAGCCTTTCCGGCTACGTCGAGACGGCCGGGCACGATCGCCTCGCCTTCTCTGTCCTGGTGAACGACTTTCCCGGCCGCCTGCATGCCTCGGTGCGGGCGGTGGACGCCCTCGGCAGCGCGCTTGCCGCGGCCGGCGGTGCGCCGATCGGGCTCAGCACGGCGCTCGCTTCGCTTGCCCCGCCCGCCCCGGGTCCCTCGCTCGACGCTCCCATGGCCACCCCCGAAGCTCGGGCGCACTTCAGCGCTTACGAGCAGCTCGGCAAGGCCGGCGACCCCCGCAACGTCCCCTTCCTGCGCACCGCGCTGAAGAGCGAGCCCGACCCGCTCGCGCGCATGGCCGCCGCCGAAGCGCTCTACCTGTCCGACCCAGAATCGGAGGCGGGCCAGCACACCTTCCTCGAAACCCTCTCGTCCCGGCCGGACACCCTCAGCACGCTTCGCGCTCTCGCGAGCAACCCACAGGAGCCCTGGCCGGTCTTGAGTTCGCTCGGCGATCTGGCCGCCGCGGGGAACCGCGAGGCCCTCGCTCGCCTCATCGAACTCTCCCCGTCGGCGGGCGCCGATCCTGGTCTCGTCTCGGCCCTCGCCGAGATGTGGCAGGAAGTGGCGTTGAACGCGCCGGCCGAGGTGGTCCGGGCGCTGTGCTCGGCCGCACCCGCCCACGCCGAGGCGGCGAGTTCCCTGCTCGCACGCGGCCTCGATGCCACCGAGGAGCCCCATCCGCTGCCGGCCGAGGTGGTTCGGGCGGAGGGCGATCCCGATCCGGCCTTCGCCTCCTGCGCGCGTGCCCTCGCTCCACGCCTCGGACCGGCAGCACCCTCGGACCGCTCCTCGTCGCAGCCGGCCCGGGAAGGCGGGGCTCTCCCCGGAAGCGACGAGGAGCACGTCTCCCGCACAGGAAGCTAGCGGGAGCGCTCATCCTGGCGGCGTCAGCACGTTTTTGAACGTGCCTGTCAGAGGCTACCGCTACATTGTCGTCCTCGCCTCATGCAGAGAACCGGGCGACATACAAGAAAGGGGCTTCGCCATGGTCAATAAGGTCATTCTGGTCGGCAACCTCGGTAAGGATCCGGAGGTGCGATTCACCTCGGGCGGGCAGGCGGTCGCCACGCTGCGCATCGCCACCTCGCGCAGCTGGACCGACAAGCAGTCCGGCCAGCGCAAGGAAGAGACCGAGTGGCACGACGTCGAGGTTTGGGGAAAGCAGGCCGAGCAGTGCGGCGAGTACCTGGCCAAGGGTCGTCAGGTCTACGTCGAAGGCCGCCTCAAGACGGACAAGTGGCAGGACAAGCAGAGCGGGCAGGACCGCTACAAGGTCAAGGTCGTCGCCGAGACGGTGCGCTTCTTGGGGGGTGGGGGAAGGGGTCAGGGGATGCGCCCGGCCGGTGACGAGATGGGCGCACCGGCGGCCCCGGAGGAAGGCCCGGGCGAAAGCCATGGCGGCTCGAGCGGAGGACACCCCGCTCCGGGCAACGAAGACATCCCGTTCTAGTCGGGCACCGGGCAGCGGGCCTCGCGAACCCGCTGCCCTCCTGCCGTGCCGGGCCGCACTCCGCGAGCCTGGGCTGGCCGCCGGGATGCGTCGCAGGCGCACCTCGGCGCACGCGCCGGCCCTCCGGCTCGCCGCGCTACCAGGACTTTAGGTCGAGCCGGGTACGCACCGAGCGTACATGGGCGCCTCTGGAGCGGTCCCCTGGCCATGGTAGCCTGGGCTCGCGCTCGAAACGGCATGACGCCCTCCCTCGTCGACAGATACGCACGCATTCTCGAGGCGGACCCACGCTCGCGGATCTTCGTGGAACTCGCCCGGGCCCTGCTCGAGGCGGGGGACATTCCGCGCGCGGCCCAGATCTGCGAGCGCGGTCTCGAGCATCACCCCGACTCCATCCAGGGGCGGGTACTCCTCGGCAAGGCGCTGCTCCGACTCGGGCGCACCGAAGAAGCCCTGAAGAGCTTGGACAACGCCATCGCTGCCGATCCGGGAAACCCGTACGGCTATGACCTCGTGGGCGAGGCGCTCGTGAACGGAGGCCTGCCCGCGCGCGCCCTCACGCTCATGCTGCGCGGGGCGGAGTTGCACCCGGGTGACGGACGCATCAGGCGATGGCTCGCCGAGGCCCGCCAGGCAGCCCCCCCCGCCCCTCCCGGGGCCGAGCGGCTGGTCCGCCCTGCGGCGGCGGATGGGGAACTCTCGACCACCCCTGCTTCTCCGGCAAACGCTCCGATCGAACCAGCGCCGCAGGCGCGGGAGAGTGGCGCAGCCCTCCCCGGCCCCGAGACCATCCCACCGTCCCAGGACCTCCCGGATGAAGTCCCCGAGGTCGAGCCCGGCCTCGACGCCGCATGGGACAGCGAACTCGCCCTCCCGGACTCGGCTGAAGCGACCGCCGGAAACCCTTCGGGCGAAAGCACCCCGTCCACGTCCGCCGAGCTCGGCCTGGGCGGGGCCGAAGCCCTGGCGAAGTCTCCCCGATCGCCCCTCCTCACCCCGCCCCCGCTCCGTCGCGAACCGCGCGAGGCCACGGACTCGTCGCCGGCGCCCTCAAACGAACTGGCTGCCGCCGCGAGCTTCCTCGACCTTTTGCCCACGCCGCCCCCCTCTGCGGTGAGCGCGCCCTCCGCAGCCCCCCTTCGCCCGCCGTCGTCGGCGGAGGAGGCACGCGAGGCCGACGAGGCCGCCCGCACCTACGAGCACGCCCTGCGTGAGGAGCTCATCGTGAAGCCGGCCGAGGAGGCGGCCCGCCCCGGCTTCCTGCGCCGGCACGCGGGTGCGACCGCCCTGGCCGTGGCGGTCCTGCTCCTCGTGGGAGGGGCTCTCGTCTACCTTGCCGTGCGCGCACACCGGCGCGCGGACGAGGCCCGCGCCTCGGTGGAAGCAGCGCGCAAGGGCCTCGCCCGCGACACCGCCGGTGCTCTGCGCGAGGCGTTGCGCGTCCTGTCCGACGCCCGGCGCGCCCTGCCGCACGATCCGGAGGCCGGCGCGCTGCTCGCCGAGACGAGCGGGTTGCTCGCCCACGACTACGGAGACGAGGTGTCGCGGGCGTTGGCTCGCGACCTCGTCGCCAAGGGCGAGGCCGGGGAAGGGGAAGTCGCGGCGCGCTATCTCGTGGGCGGGACGAGCGCAGCGGCCGCCGCCATGGCGCTGCTCGACCAGGCTCCCGCCGGCAAGCCCTTCGTGCGCGCTCTCGCCGGCGAGCTCCTCCTCTCCCGGCATGACCTCGAGGGGGCCGCCTTCCACCTGGAAGCGGCAGCCCGTGCCAGCCCGCCCCTCTTGCGGGCCCTGTGCGCCCTCGGCGATCTCGAGCTGGCGCGGGGTGATGTGAAATCCGCGCTCGAGCGCTATGCCACCGTGCTGAAGGCCCACCCGACGCACCCGCGCGCCGCCCTGGGCGCGGCCGAGGCCCGCCTGCGCCTCGGTCAGGACCTGCCCGAGGCGCTCGCCGCCCTCGAACGGGTGGAGGCCGACCCGCAGAGCCCACCGCCGCTCGGAGATCGGCTCCGCATGGACGTGCTCGTGTCCCGCCTGCTCGCCGCGGTGGGTCGTACCGCCGAAGCCGAGCGACGCCTGTCGATGGCCTCGGCGCGCTTTCCGGAGAGCGCCGAACTCAAGTTCGCCGAGGCGGAGGTGCTCGCGGCGGCCGGCGATCTCGAGGGGGCGGCCCGGTCGGCCGAGTCGGCGGTGCACCTCGCTCCGAGCGACACGACCTACCTCGAGCTCTGGGCACGGCTCCAGCTGAAGCGGGGTCGCTACCGCGAGCTCCTGGCGGCGACCGAGAGCGTCGCCTCCCGCAACATCCGACTGGATCGGGGGATCGCCCGGCTCGAGCTCGGCGAACCGGACCGGGCGCGCACCGAGCTCGAGGCGACGCGCCACGACGGCAAGATGACTGCCGAGGCGGCCGGATGGATGGCGATCGCCGAGCTGGCGAGCGGCCACCGGGAGCAGGCGGCGGCCCTCACCTCGGCCTTGCTCGCCACCGCCAACCCCCACCCGCTGGCGCTCGTCGCCCGGGGCCGCCTCGACCTCGAGGACGGCCGACCCGAGGCTGCGGAGCGCCGCTTCCGCGAGGCGGTGGACCGCGATCCGGACCTCGCCATGGCGAGGTGCGATCTCGGTCGCGCGCTGCTTGCCCGGGGCAGGGGGGAAGAGGCGCGGGACGTCCTCGAGAAGGCACTGGCGCGCAGCCCGAACGACCTCGATGTACGGCGCGCGCTCGGCCTCGCGCGCCTCGCGAGCGGCGACCCGGCCGGCGCGCTCAGCGATCTCGAGCCCGCGGTGGCTCAGAGGCCGGACGCCTCCACCCTCACCGCCGAGAGCTCGGCCGAACTCGCCCTCGGCCGCCCCCACGAAGCGCGCCGCGCAGCCGAGCGCGCCCTGGCGCTTGCCCCGAGAAGCGCGCCGGCCGCGCTCGCCGCGGGAAGGGCGGCAGCCGCCGCCGGTTCCACGCGCGAGGCGCGCCGCTATTTCGAACTCACCCTCCGGCTCGGCGCGGGAGGCGAGGCCGCCGAGGCGCGCCGCGCCCTGAAGAGCCTCAAGCCGCGCTGAGGGAGCCACCTTCTTCGCGAGCGGCCCTCGTGGTAAGAGCCTCGTTTTCCCGCCGTGGAGGAACGCACCGTGCCCGTGAGGTCCCCGTTCGCCGCCATCTTCGATCTCGACGGGACCCTCGTCGACAACATGGCCTTCCACGCCAAGGCCTTTGTCGTACTCTTGCGCCGGTTCGGGATAGAGCTTCCACCCGGGAAGATCGAGCGCGAGTTCGCCGGGCGCAAGAACCAGGAGATCATCCCGGCGCTGCTCGGCCGCCCGGTCGGCCCGGAGGAGCTCGACGAGCTCGGAGAGGAGAAGGAGCGGCTCTACCGAGAGCTCTATGCACCCCACCTCGAGCTCGTGCCCGGCGCGCGGCCCTTCCTCGAGCGGATGGTGAAGGCTGGCCATCCCATGGCGCTCGCCACCTCTTCCCCGCAAGCCGCCCGCGACCTCGTCCTCGACGGCCTGGGGATCCGACCCCTCTTCAAACGCGTCATCGGGAACGAGGACGTGGCCCGTGGCAAGCCCTTCCCCGACATGTTCCTGGCCGCGGCGAAGGCCCTGGGCCTCCCCCCCTCTCGCTGCCTCGCCTTCGAGGACGCGGCCAACGGGGTCATGGCGGCCCGTGCCGCCGGAATGCGCGTCGCCGGCATCACCACCGCCGCCTCGGCCGAGGTGCTGAGGGCCGCCGGGGCCGACTGGACCATTCCAGACTTCAACGCGCTCCCCGCCGAGGTGGTTCGCCTCTTCTTCGGGGACGAGGGAGCGCCGGGCCATACGGACCGTGTTCACGGCTCGTTCAGCTCGTCATAGGTATTCACCCACCGCGCCCCATGCCGAGGCGTTGAACGAGAACGACCCCCGTCAGGACGAGCCCACCGCCGAGGACGCTCAGAGCGGCCGGGATTTCCCCGAGCAGGGCGAAGGCGAGCAGCACCACCACCGCCGGCACGAGGTAGAGGAAGGACCCAGCCACGCTGGGCGAGAGGCGTCTCATGGCCGCCGACCAGGTCGAGTAGCCGATGGCGGTGGGCACGAGGCCCATGAACAGCGCGGCCGCCGTGTGCGGCCAGGGCGCCCTCCCCGCGTGGAGCAGGGCCCGCGGGGCGAAGGGTGCGAGCCATAGAAGCGCGGCCAGCACCGCGAAGGTCGAGACCTGCAGGGCGGAGTAGCGGGCGAGCAGGGGCCGTTGCCCCATGGAGTAGGCTGCCTGCATGACCGCGGCCGCGAGGAGGACGAGCGCGGACCGGTCGAGGACGAGGGCGCCGCCGCGGCCGAGCGCGATGAGGCCCACCCCGAGGAAGCTCAGGAGCATCCCGCCCGTGCGAGCGGCCGTCATCCTCTCTTGACCGAGCGTCGAGGCGATGAGCACCATCCAGATCGGCGCCGAGGCGATGATGAACCCGGCCGTGGCCGCCGGAACCTGCCTCTGGCCCCTGGCGAGGGCGAGGTTGTAGAGCGCGTGGCCGACGAGGCCCAGCACCGCGAAGAGAGGGACGTCCCTTGGCCTCGGCAAGGGCATGCGGGTGAGGAGGGCGATGACGAGGAGAGCGGCTCCGGCCGAGACGAAGCGCAGGAAGGCGACCTCGTCGGGCGGGTAACTGCGCACCGCGATCCGCATGGCCACGAACGCCGAGGCCCAGGCTAGAACGGTGACGGAGGCGAAGACGAGGCCGCGCACGGGAATGAGGCGCGCGGGGACGGCCGGCGGCTGCGCGATGGAGGGGTTCTTCAGCAAGATCATGGAGAGGCGAGTAGCATCCCTGGCTCATTGAAACAAACGAATTCACGTGATACCTAGAATCATAATTTTCGATGGAGGCCCCTTGGACCTGCGCACCCTGCACACCTTTCGCGTGGCGGCCCGCACGCTCAGCTTCACCCAGGCCGCCGCCGCCCTGAGTTACGCACAGTCCAGCGTGACCGCCCAGATGAAGGTGCTCGAGGAGTCGCTCGGGGTTCCCCTGTTCGACCGGATCGGCCACCGCCTGCAGCTCACCCCGCCCGGAGAGCGGCTGCTCGCCTATGCCGACCGACTGCTCGCCCTCGCCGAGGAGGCCAAGGCCGCGGTGCGCAGCGGCGAACCCACCGGCGCCCTCGCCCTCACCGCCCCGGAGTCCGTCTGCACCTATCTTCTCCCCGCGCTCTTCTGCCGGTTCAGGGAGTCGTACCCGGCGGTCAGACTGCGCTTCGTTCCGCTGCCGGTGCGCGAGTTCAAGCGCGCTCTGCTCGATGCCACCGTGGACGCGGCCTTCATCCTGGAGGAACCCTTCGCACGCGGGTCGCTCCGGCTCGAGCACCTGCGCGAGGAACCGCTCGCGGTGGTAGCGCATCCGTCGCACCGGTTGGCCGCTCGGCCATCGGTCGTGGCGCGCGACCTCGTGGGCGAAACCGTCCTCCTCACCGAGGTCGGCTGCAGCTACCGGAATCTCTTCGAGCGGTCGCTCATCCATTCCGGAGCCCATCCCGGACCCCGCATGGACTTCCAGAGCATCGAGGCCATCAAGAGGTGCGTGGAGGCCGGCCTGGGGATCGCGGCCCTGCCCAGGATGGCGGTGGCCGGCGAGATCGAGGACGGCCGTCTCGCCGCCCTGTCCTGGAGGGGGCCCCGCCTCTCGGTAGCGACCCAGCTCGCCTGGAGCGAGGGTCGTTGGATGTCACCGGCGCTCGAAGCTTTCGTGCACATGGCGCGCGAGGTCCTTGGGGGTCTTGGGCAGCCCGATCGCGCGGCCGGCTCATCGCGGGCGGACCCGGCCTAGCGACCGGCCCGCGGGCCCGCCTTACGGCAACTCCTCGCTCTTCACGGCCTCGGCGTCGACGATGATCGTGATCTCGTCGCTCACCACCGGGCCCGCCTCGACCGCCTGTGCGTAGCTGAGTCCGAAATCCTTGCGGTTCACCTGCAGTATGCCATTGAAGCCGCGGCGGGTCTCGCCGCGGACCCCCGTCACCGCCATGGGCGAGTAGGTCACCTCGAGCACCACCGACCTCGTCGTGCCCTTGAGGGTGAGGTCGCCCGTCACCCGCAGTCGGTTCTCGCCCGCCTTCTCCACCCGCGTCGACTTGAAGGTGATGGTCGGATACTTCGCCACGTCGAAGAAGCGAGGAGACTTGAGGTCAGCGTCCCGCTCGGCCACCCTCGTGTCGAGGCTGCTCACGTCGACCACGGCCTCGACCGAGGACCGGGTGAGATCGCGCTCGTCGAGCCGGATGGTCCCGGTGGTCCTTCCAAACAGTCCATGCACGCTCGAGATGACGAGATGTCGCGCCGTGAATTCGGTCGAGGTGTGCGCCGGGTCGATGGCCCAGGTGCTGACCTCGCCCGATAGCTGAGGCCCGGCCAAGAGCGCGACGATCAGCAGACCCTTCATCGCTCTCCTCGGCGTGGGGCAGCGAGCATCCCCGCAACCGGAAGCCCCGGCCGGATCGCGACCGCGGGATACCCTCGCCCCCTGGGCCCCTCCATCTTTAATGGGGTGACCTCGTTCCGTCCACGTTCGCAGCGGCTCCGGGCACCGCCTCTCGGGCCCCCGCAGCCCGAGAGGCGTCAGGGGCCCGGGGGTGAGTCGACCGCCGGCCCCTGCGTCGTCCTCGGCTCGGCAAGCAGGATGTCCTCGAGCGCCGCGATCGACACGGGCTTCACGAGGTGCCCGTCGAAACCGGCCGCGGTGACGAGCGCGCGATCCTCGCCGCGCCCGTCTCCGGTGAGTGCGATGAGGCGGCGCCCCACGCCTCCCTCGGCCGCCTTGAGCTCCCGGGCCACTTCGTAACCCGACATCCCCGGCAACCCGAGGTCGCACAAGACCAGCTCGGGTGCAAAGCCGCGCGCGCGCGCCAGCGCCTCGCGTCCGTCCCGGGCCAGCTCCACCTCGTGCCCGAGCATCTCGAGCAGGTCGCGCAGCGTGGTGGCCGTGTCGAGGTCGTCCTCCACGATGAGCACGCGGCGGTGCGGCACGCGCCGCTCCGCGGTCGACGTGGGCCTTTGCTCGCCTTCCGCCCCGAGGGGCAGGGCTGGGAGGCGGATGGTGAACACCGCCCCTTGGTCCGCGCCTTGGCTCGTGGCGCCGAGGACGCCCCCGTGCAGCTCGACGAGCCCCTTCGCGACCGCCAGCCCGAGCCCACCGCGGCTCGGGTCGTCTTCCTGACCCAAGGCCTCGAAGAGCCGGGGAAGGACCTCCGGCGCAATGCCCGCGCCGTCGTCCTTGACCGAGACGAGGGCGGTCGCCCCCTCGAGGTCGACCCGCACTTCGGTGCGCCCCCCGGGGTGGCCGTATTGGACGGCGTTGGCGAGCAGGTTTGCGATCGCCTGGGCCAGCCGCACCGGATCCCCCTCCACCGGCACCGGCCCGCTCGGCCGGCTGAAGGAAAGCTCGACCGAGGCGCGCCCGTAGATGGCCCGATGATCCTCGACACAGCGTGCGGCGACCTCGGCAAGGTCGATCCGGCTCCGCTGCACGATCGCCTTCCCGCTCGTCACCCGGGTCGTGTCAAGTAAGTCGTCCACCAGCCGGCAGAGGTGTTCGTACTGCCGTGTGATCACCGCGCGCGCCCGCAGCGCCGCTTCCGTCCTCGGCTCCACCCGGTCGAGGAGGTGGAGCGCATGGCCGATGGGGGCGAGCGGGTTGCGCAGTTCGTGCGAGAGAATCGCGAGGAAGCGCGATTTGCGTGCGAGCTGCTCCTTCAGGGCCGACTGGGCCCGGAGCTCGCCCTCTCTTAGCCGCAGGGTCGTGAAGTAGGCGCCGAGCTGCGAGGCGACCACCGACAGCAGCTGCAGGTCCTGAGACTCGTAGTGACCTCCCTCCCTTTCGACGAGCAGGAGCCCCGCCACCTCGTCCTGCGAGACGAGGGGCACCGCCAGATGCGAAGCCAGCTGGCCCGGCTGACGGGGAAGGGGAGTGAACTCGTCCCCCGGCCGGCCGCAGACGAGGGCGAGAATGCGTTCCGCCTTCCCGGCGAGGCGTTGACGCTCCACCTCGCCGAGAGGCGGTTCGACGGTTTGCCGCGACGCCACCTCTGTCGTGTTGAGGAGGATGGCTCGGTCGTACGGGACGATTTGACGAAGGGCGACGAGCGCGTGGCGGACCCGGGCGTCGGCACTCTCGCCCGAGGCGAGGGCATGCGCCAGGTCCGCCAGGCACGCGGCCGCCCGCGCCATCTCGGTCATGGGCCCTTTCTGGCGGTGACCGGCACACCCGTGAGTGCCCCGCGCATGTCCCGGTAGGCCACTCCGGCCGAGATCTCCACCCCGCGCGGGCCGATGGTCATGTCGCGAATCCTCGGTGTCGACGGCCACCCGCCGGCCTGATCACAGAGACGACCCGCTCGAGCCGCCCGTCCATTTCCACGTACCGGCGCTGCACCAGGTCGTCGGTCGCGAAGGAGATGCCGCACCTGGAGAGCCGGAGGGAACCGAGCATCTCGCGGGTCTCCATGGTCATGACGAGCGCGACCCCGAGCACCTGCATGTGCTTCACGGGCGCATAGGCGCGCTCCTCGTAGCGCTCGGAGACCGCCCCGAGGGCGATGCGCGTCAGGCGGTCGAGGGCCTCGCAGGGGAAGAGGTCGGTGCAGGGTGCGCAGAGCAGGGCGACGAGGCCGAAGGGGAGGGCCGCCGCGATCTCTTTCAGCTGATGGGACGTCTTCTCGAGCGGAAACAGGACCCCCGCCGCCCTCCGGCGAGCACCCTCGGCCGAGGAATGCAGGCCGAGCGAGGTCTTCCCGGTGCCGGCGCCCCGAAGAAGCGTGATGGCGCTCCCCTGGGGAAACCCGCCCGCGAGCAGGGCCTCGAGCTCGTCACTCCCGAAGAAGTGAATCCCGGACACGAAGGCCCATCCCTGCAGCTTCTTCACCTCGAGCTCGCGCAGGCGGGCGAAGTCCTGCAGCGCGCTTCTCAACCACAGGATCCCATGGGCCATGGCGAGTTCGGACATCCCGTCCACCTCCTACTCACCGACGAGAAGGGTGGCACCCCAGCTCGCCACCTGCGCCGTGAGGTCATGGGCGAGGGTCCGGGTGCGAGCTGGACTACCGCACGATTCGTGAAGGGTCTGGCCGAGGACCACGAGAGCCGGCTCACCTTCCTCCACCCGCTCCGGGACCCGCCTCCAGGCGGCGTCAGCAGCCTCGGGCCGCAGGAGCGAGTCGAGGCCGACCGCGCCCACGTCAGCCAACCGGGCGTCGAAGAACCAAGAACCCTGCATGCGGTACGAGCTGGAGCGCCGGCTCCGAGAGCGTCGTGCAGTAGAGCGCCCCTTTCCCTCGTCGGGCCCGTGAGAAGAGCATCTCGAGGGCTGTCCGATCTTGCCCGAGGCGGGCGCGCCGCCGACGAGCAGGATCGGTCGAAGCAGGGTTCCCCCGCTCAAAAACTCGCCCAAAGCCGGGATTCCGGTGCTGACCCGCCGCACCTCGCCGCCCGAGTCCCCCCCGTTCGTCCCTTCACCTCCTCGGCCGCGGATTTCGCGGCGACGAGCTCGGGAAGGGCGGCCAAGCGCAGAGCCACCACCGGCAATGTGAGCTCGCGAGAGACTGGCTCGCGTCTTACCCTCATGAGCCTTCGCAGGGGCGCGAGCGCCGGGAAACGACCTCGTTCCTTCCAGGACGGCGGCAGGACCTAACCGCAATTCGAGTCCCTCTCTGCGCACGCCCGGCACCTCGGCCTCGGGCCGGCGGCCTCGAGAAAGCGCGAGCGCCCACCTGAGCAGGGCTTCGGTCGCCGGCGTCTCGAGGGGCCCGCGGAACTCTACGGCGGACGGTCCGTCCTGGGATTCTCCACTCAAGCGCGCCTCGGCACGAAGCAGACACGCGAACCTGGTCAGCTAACACACGCATGCGTCTTGCCCAGCCTCTCTCAACGGGCAGTCCCCGTTTGGAAGGGATCGCGCGGCCACGAACGGGACGTAAGGGGCGGACCCGGCTGCGCGCCGCCCCTCTCTCGCCTCCGGCTCCTGCGGGCGCAGGAGGGCGGCCGTCGGTTCGCGAGGGCAGGTGTCGTTCCTTCTGCGGGTAGGGTCGCTCCGGGGCAACCGTCTCTCGTCCAGGCGGCGTCCGGGTCGGTTCGCTCGGCGAACCGGCGCATCCTTAGCGCCACGAACGGCAGGGCTTCTCACGCGCCTGAGTCAGGGGGAGAGGAAGGCGGCCAGCATCCGGTAGGATCGGGAAAGGCTCGCGAGCTCCACCCATTCCCCCACCTGGTGAGCTTGGGCCGTCGCGCCCGGTCCAAAGTTCACGGCTGCGATCCCCGCCCCGTAGAGGCGAGCCACGTCGGTCCAGGCCTGCTTGGGCTCGAGGCCCACGCCCGCGCGCTCGGCGAGCCGGCGAACGAGCGGGTGGTCGGCGAAAGCGGGGCAGGCTGGGGACCGATCGGTGAGCTCGGCCTCTCCCCCGAAGCCCGCAGCGAGCTCGAGAATTTCGCGCGAGGCGACCTCGAGCGACTTGTCGGGAGCGAAGCGGAAGTTGAGGTTCACGGCGCAGCGGTCGGGCACGATGTTGCGAGCCTGCCCCCCCTCGATGCGCGTGGCCGAGATGACCTCGCGGTAGCCGAGGCCGCCCGAGTAGGCCTCGCGCGGGGGTCGCGCCGCGAGGTGGGCGAGGAGCGAACCCGCCTTGTGGATGGCGTTCTCGCCCTGCCACGGCCGCGCCGAGTGGGCCGGGCGGCCTCGGAACGTCACGAGGGCGTGGATGGAGCCCACACAACCCACCTGCACGACGTTGTCGGTGGGTTCGAGGCAGAGCGCGAGCTCGGCCCGACCGAGCTCGGGGACCTCGGCCAGGACGTCGGCGAGCTCGTTCTCGAGGAAAGGCCCCTCCTCCCGCGAATAGAGGACGAGGGCGAGGTCGCAGAAGCGCTGCGCCCGGGGCAGGCGCAGGGCGAGCTCGATCGCCACCGCGAGTCCACTCTTCATGTCGGACGCGCCGGGAGCGAAAAGGCGCGTAGCATCGCGCCTGGGGGGCCGCCCGGCATCCTCCCGGTGCACGGGCACCGTGTCGAGGTGCCCACACAGGAGGAGCAGGGGGCGTCCCGAGCCGGCGAGCGGGCCGTCCACGAAGGCCGCGAGCGAGTTCTTCACGCGCCGGACGGCAGCAAAGCGCGGCCGGGTGAGGCGCTCGAGCTCGTCGCACAGCGCCTCCTCGTGCCCCACCGGCGAGGGGATGGCGCACAGGGCCTCGAGGCGAGTAGCGAGGGCTTCCTCGACGTGAGGTGAAAGGCCTTCCTCCATGGCCTATCCCGCCGGCGCCGCTGCTGCCAGGGAGAGCGTCATCGCGGCTACACCTGTACCTCGAACTCCCGCAGCGCCTGGTTGAGCGACACCTTGCGATCGGTCGAGGCCGATCGCCGTCCGATGATGAGGGCACAGGGAATCTGGTAGATGCCGGCCGGATAAGTGCGGGGGCGAGTTCCGGGGATGACCACCGACCGCCTCGGTACGAGGCCGCGGTACACCACTTCCTCGGGACCGGTGACGTCGATGATGGGGGTGGAGGCGGTGATGACCACGTTGGCGCCGAGCACGGCCTCCTCCTCCACGAGGACACCCTCGACGAGGATGCAGCGGCTTCCGATGAAGCAACCGTCCTCGATGATGTTGGGACGGGCCCCCGGTGGCTCGAGCACCCCGCCCACCCCTACCCCGCCCGCGAGGTGCACGTTCAGGCCAACCTGCGCGCAAGAACCCACCGTCGCCCAGGTGTCCACCAGGGTCCCCTGTCCGACCCGGGCACCGATGTTGACGAAGCTCGGCATGAGCACCGCCCCCGGGGCGATGTAGGCGCCGTAGCGCGCCACGGCACCGGGAACGAGCCGCACCCCGCTCGCCTCCAGGCCCGTCTTGAGCGGGACCTTGTCCCGGGTCTCGAAGGGACCGAAGTCGTCCACCCGGAAGCCAGACACGGCGAAGAAGAGGTTCACCGCCTGCATCACCCAGGCATGGACCTTCCAGGTGTCGTCCACCTTCTCGGCCACCCGGAGCTCGCCTCGGTCGAGTCGCCTCACCACCTCGAGGACGGCCTCGGCCGATTCCCGTTCCTTGAGCCGCTCGCGGTCGGCGAAGGCAGCCGCCACTTGTCTCTCGAGTTCGGCCACGTCCACGCTGTTCATCGCCGGACCCTCTTCCAGGCCTCGATGGCCTCCTCACTCTCCTCGAGCGTCGGCACGAGCGCGACCCGCACGTACCCTTCCCCGGCTCCGAAGGAGGTCCCGGGGGCCACCACGATCCCCTCCTCGAGCAGGGCGAGCGCGTAGGATGCCGAGGTTTCGCCTGCCGGGACACGCACCCACAGGTAGAGGGTCGCCTCGGAACCGTGGCAGGAGAGGCCCTGACCGGCGAAGAAGGAGAGGAACCGCTCCCGCTTGCGCCGGAAGATCTCGCGGCGCTCGGCAGCGTGGGCGTCGTCCGACCAGGCGCGAACCGCAGCCGCCGAGACGAAGTCGGGCGAGGCGACGCCCGGGTGCGAGCGGGCGCGCCGGAGGACGGCGACGAGGTCCGGGTCGCCGGCCAGGAAACCCGAGCGGTAGCCGGTCATGCCGCTCCGCTTCGAGCAGGAGTGGATGGCGAGGGCGTTCTCGACCTGGACCTCGAGCAAGGAGAGCGGCTTCTCGCCGAAGTAGATGTCGGCGTAGCACTCGTCGGAGACCACCATGAAGCCATGGCGCAGCGCCGCCCGCCCCACCCGCTCCAGGTAGGCCCGCGGCGCCACGGCACCGGTGGGGTTGTGGGGATAGTTGAGCCAGAAGATGAGCGTGCGCGAAAGCACCTCCTCGCCCAGGGTCTCGGGCTCGACGAGGAAGTGGTGAGCGGCGTCGAGAGGCACCTTGACGGGCTCGAGCCCGGCGAAGCGGGCTCCCACCTCGTAGGTGGGGTAACCCGGATCTGGCATCACCACCAAGCTTCGCCGAGGGTCACCGCCCGCGAAGGCGATGGGAAGGTGGAAGATGGTCTCCTTGGCGCCGGTGGCCGGGAGCACCTGCCGTTCAGGGTCGACAGCCACCCCGAAGCGGCGCTCGAGGTAACCGGCGCAGGCCCTGCGCAGGGCAGCGGTGCCACTCGAGCTCGGGTACTGGGAGACCTCGGGCACCGCCTCCCGCAAGGCCTGCCGCAGGAAGGGGGGGGTGGGCTCCAGGGGGTCGCCGAGGCCGAAGTCGAACAGGCGCCGCCCTGCCGCTCGCAGCGCGCGCTTGCGCGCGTCGAGGGCGACCATGAGGTTCACGGGAATGGCGTCGAGGACCGGGTTTTGTCTCAAGTTCTTCACGTGAGGGACGAGGATATCGTCGTGAGAAGGAAAAATCATTATATGGAGGGCATGCTCCACTACGACGTGGTGGTGGTCGGCAGCGGCCCGGCGGGCGAACACGGTGCTGTTCAGGCGGCCTTCTACGGCAAGAGGGTCGCTCTGGTCGAGAAGGAAGCGGTACCGGGTGGCGCCTCGGCCAACACCGGCACCATCCCCTCCAAGGCACTGCGCGAGACCGCCCTCGCTCTCCTGCAGGCCCAGTCCCGCGACGCCCACGGCGTGCTCTTCGATGTCTCGGGCACGGTCACCATCCCCGAACTCATGGGCCGCCGCGGCCTCGTCACCGCCCGCGAGCACTCGCGCATCCGCGACCGGCTCGTCAACGCCGGAGTAGAGACCTTCCGCGGCGTGGCGAGCTTCGTCGACCCGCACACCGTGCGGGTGACCGTGGCCGATGGGAGCTTTCAGGACATGCAGGCCGATGTGGTGCTGCTCGCCACCGGCACCCGTCCCTCGCACCCCCCGCTCTACAACTTCGACCACCTCAAGGTCTATGACTCCGATTCGATCCTCATGCTCGACCACGTCCCGCGCTCGCTGGCGGTCTTGGGCGGCGGGGTGGCCGGCTGCGAGTACGCCTCGATCTTCGCGGCCTTGGGGGTTCACGTCTCCATCATCGATTCCAAGGAGCGGCTCCTCCCCTGGCTCGACGCCGAGCTCTCGCTCGCCATGCAGGACCTCTTCGTGGAAGCGGGAATCGACCTCCACCAGAGAGTGCGGGCCGCCAAGCTCGAGCCGGGCGAGCACGACGTCCTCGTCACCCTGACAAGCGGCGAGCGCCTGGTGGCCCACAAGGTGCTGGTCGCCGCCGGACGGGTCGGCAACGTGGAGGCGCTGCATCTCGAGGCGGCCGGCCTCAAGGCCACCGAGAAGGGTTACCTCGAGGTGAACGGACAGTATCAGACGGCCGTGCCGCACATCTACGCCGCAGGCGACCTCATCGGATTTCCCGGGCTGGCCTCGACCTCGATGGAGCAGGGCCGGGTCGCCATGACGCACGCCTGCGGGAAGAAGTACCAGCAGAAGGTGTCCGATCTCTTGCCGGTCGGCATCTACACCATCCCCGAGGTCTCGTCGGTCGGCGAAACCGAGGAGTCGCTCAAGAAGAAGGGAATCCCCTACGTGGTCGGACGCACTCCGCTCGCCGAGAATGTTCGGGCGAACCTGGTCGGCGAGGCGGTCGGCTTCCTCAAGCTCATCGCCTCGCCTAAGGGGGGCGAGCTCCTCGGGGTGCACTGCATCGGCCCGCACGCCTCCGAGCTCGTGCACCTCGGCAGCGCGGTCATGTCCCTCGGCGGGACCATCCACTACTTCACCCAGGCTGTCTTCAACTACCCCACGCTCGGCGAGGCCTACAAGTACGCGGCCTACGATGCGCGCTCCCAGCTGAAGCGGCTCGGCCTGCCGGGGGCCCAGGTCCAGGCCGCCCCGGTTCCGGTGGCCTCGGTTCCCAAGGCCGCCGGGTAGCCCTCGAGTTCGGCTCGGCTCAGCCGAACCGGGACCGGGCCGTGGCCAAAGCCTCGTGCACCTGTTCGAGTGCGCGGCGGGAATCGGCGAGCTCGTCGCGCTCTTTCTTCGCGAGGAGAAGCTCGCGGGTGAGGTCGTCCCGTTCCCGGGTCACCTCGGCGAGGGCCGCCCGCAGACGGGCGGTCTCGGCGGCGCGACCGCCGAGTTCCTCCTCGAGCCGATCCACCTCGGCGCACGCCTCGGTGCTCTTCTTCTCGGCCTCCTCGGCCCGATGGGAAAGGTCGTCGAGCAGTCCCTGCCGCTCCTCGTCGAGCGCCGAGAGGGCCTGAGCCCGGGCCACCGCGCCGTCGCGTTCCTCCTCGAGCTCGCCCATCTCGGACAGCATCTCTTCGAGCACCCGCCGCTTTTCCTCGACCTGGCTCTCCACGGCCTTGAGCCGCTCGGCGCTGTGCCGCGCCTCGGCGGCGCCGCTCGCCAGCTCGCCGCGGGCGTGGTCGAGGTCGGCCCGCAGGGCGAGTTCGACCTCCCGGGCCCGCTCGAGTTGGGTCTCGAGATCGCGCACGAGGGCGAGCGCGCTCTCTCCCGCCCGGGCCGAGGTCTCGGGGAGGGTAGGCATGGGCGGGAGCGGCCGGGCGGCGGCGGCCACCTTGCGCTTCACCTCGAGCAGCCGCTCGCGTCGGGCCTTCACCTCGGGCTCTTCCGTGAATGGGGGTGGCTCGACCGGGTCCGCCGAGGCCGGCGCGCTCACCTCGACGAGTGCCATCTCGGCCGGGGGCGACGAGCCCGCGACGGGCTCGGATGGCGCAGACTCGGGCGGGCCCATCGCCTCGGCGACCGGTTCCTCCGTCAGCGTCCCTCCCCTGAGGCGCGGCCTGAATTTGGGGACGTTGTCGTCGAAGGCCTTTCTCATGCCCGGGCTCCTGCCGCGCCGGCGCACGCATCGACCGCGTTCACCCGCGCCATGACCTCGTTCAGCATCGCTTCCAGATCCACCGCCCCCTTCGACTCCGGGTCGAAGGCGAAGATGGGGCAGCCCTCGCTCGAGGCCTGAGCGAACTTGGTGCACTGCCGGACCACGCTGTGCAGGAGGTAGTCGGAGTAGTGCTCCCGCAGGGCGCCGAGTGCCTCCCGGGCGATCTTGAAGGAGTGGTTGTAGGCGTTCACCACGACGAAGATCCGCTGGAGCCGGTGCGAGAGGTCGTCCTCGAGCCCCTGCACCGTCTCGAACAGAAGGCGCAGGCCGTCGTAGGAGAGGAAGTCAGCGAGGACCGGGATGATGAGGTCCTCGGCCGCCATGAGGGCGTTGAGGTTCAAGAGCCCAAACGAGGGCGGGGCATCCATGACCACGTAATCGTACTGGTCCGCCACGCCCTCGAGCGCCTTGCGCAGCCGGAACTCACGTCCGGCGAGCGGCATGAGCGCGAGGTCGATCGTGCTCATGGACAGGTTCGAGGGGACGAGCGAGAGGCCGGGCATGCCGGTCATCACCGTCACCTCCGAGAGCGGGACCTTGCGGATGAGCACGTCGTGGAGCGTGCGCGTGAAGCTCGTCCCTCCCTTGCCCAGGCACTTCGTGGCGTGACCCTGGCTGTCGAGGTCGAGCATGAGCACGAGGTGTCCACGCTCGGCGAGGCGATAGGCGTAGGAGGAGGAGAGGCTCGTCTTACCGGTCCCCCCCTTGAAGTTCAGGAAGAGCTGGATCCGCACCGGTCGTCGCGAAGGGCGCCGCCGCAGAGACTCCCGCCCGCGAGCGAGATCCTCGGGACTGTATCCGTCCTTCTTCCCCAGTATCTTCGTCACCTCGCCCGGGGGCACCTCCAGGATCTGGGAGAGGCGCTTCACCGTGTAGCGGATTTTCTCCATGGCGAGTCCTCTCAAAGTCAGCTCATGAAGAAGCGGGGCCCCCGGGCGACGAGCGCCCCTTCGGCCACGAGCGTGCGCAGGGTGGCCTCGACCGCGGCCCGATCCCGCCGCAGCACCTCCGCCATCTCCTCGGCCGTGCGGCCGCGCAGGGCCGTCCGCACCTCGGCGATGGCGGCGGCAGCGAGCGACGGATCGGGGCCGGTGGTCATCACCGCGGCAACCCGTACCTCCGGCTGCGGGGCGGCTGCGGGCGCGACTTTCGCCCGGGGAGCGGCCTCGGGCGAAGGCGAACGGGGCCTTGTGGAGCTGACCGGAGCGCGCACTGCCACCTTGGTGACCGCGGTCCTGAGCTCGGATCCGCCCACCGCGAGGAGTTTCTCCGCGATGCGCCGGGCGGCGCGCCGGCGCTCCGGCTCCGGCGCCGAGGCATCGACCAACTCGCCCGACCAGCGGCCGACCGCGCGCGCCGCCGTCCGGCGCACCTCGGGCACGGGGTGGTCGAGGGCCCGCGCCAGGGCACCCTGGGCGAGCGCGCTCGGCCTTCCGGAGAGTGCCACGGCCGCCGTTCGTGCTACGCCGGGATCTCGGTCGGCGAGCGCAGCCGCCAGCGCTTGCTCGGCGGCCTCTCCGGGTGTGAAGCCGAGCAGCACGGCTGCCCGCCTGCGCACGAGGGCGCTCGGGTCGCCGAGGGCCCTAGCGAGCCGGGGGGTCGTCCCCTCCCGGTCGAGGGCGGCGGCCGACTCCAGGGCCGCCGCCCGCACCGGAGGCCGCTCGTCGGAGAGCTCACGCAGGGCGAGGCTCGCGGCGGAGGGTTCCCCCAGGGCGCCCAGGGCCGAGAGCAAGCTCACCTTCACCTCGGGCTCGGTCTCGCGCCCGAGGGCCACGGCCAGAAGCGGGGCCGCGCTCTTCGAGCCGAGCGCGCGCAGCCCCTCGGCCGCCCGGCGCCGGACGCCCTTGTCGGAAGCGCCGAGGTCGTCGAGGGAGGCTTCGAAGAGGACTCGCTCCGAGCGGGTCGAGAAGGCGGGGAGAGCCCCTACCTGCTCGCGGGTGACCCCGATGCGGCCCGCCTCCTCGAAGCGGCTGGCGACGACGGATACCTTGGCCGCCTCCGGAGCAGAGGCGGAGGGAGTCTTGGGCTCGAGTTCGATGCCGGCGGCTTGAGCGGCCCGGCGCCATTCCTCGAGCCGTGCGATCTCTGCACGCAGCTCCGCGATGAATCCGGCGAGGTCGTGGGCACTTCCCGGATCCTCGTCGTCCTCCGTCGGGGCCCCTGCCACCCGGGCGCGCTCGACCATCCCGGAGAGGAAGCGCTCACGCTCCGCCTGAAGCAGCTCGACACGCTCGCCGAGCTCCTTCGCCTGCTCGAGAGCCGAAGCCTGCTCGCCGCGCAGCTTCGCGAGCTCCTGCTCGTGCTCAGTTTCGCGGCGCCGCACCGAGCCCGCCTCTTCGCGCGCCCGTGCCGCTGCAGCACGCGCTGCGTCGAGCTCGCTCTCGAGGCTCGATACCTTGCACTCAAAGAAAACGATCTTCTCGAGCGCGCTCCGGAGCAGCTCCTCGGGACTCCCTCTCACCCGACCTCCCCATCCGACCCCAACCCACCCGCCGCGCAAGATCGTCAAATGATCCCGAGCTCTTGCGAAGATATCGCAGCATACGGAACCAGGATCCAAAACGCAAACGCATCGCGGCACCCCTCTAAAGGGCATACCCCGCGGGGCCTCAACGGGAAGGGGGGGGCGGCGCCTCAGCCGGGCTGCGATGAGCCATGCAGCTCCGTCGAGTAAGGCGAGCGCCGCCAGTAACTCGGCAGCCGTCCCGCAGCGAGCTCGAACAGCGCGTCGTCGCTGCGCGCCACCTCGACTTCGCCGGGGCGGATGCTCATCACCTCGTCCCAGCGCACCACCCACTCCCGAGGCTGAAAGAATCCGCGCTCCACCTCGAACCCCCAGGCCTCGAGGCGGGTGACCTTCCCCAGGCGTTTTCCGTCCGCGTCGACCACCGCCATGCCCACGGAGAGCTCGTCCTCGCGCACACGCCTACTCTGGCGCGAACGCGAGCGCGCCGCAGCCACCCTCTTGGATGGCGGACGCCTAAAGGCGATCGAGCTCCTCTTTCCCGATGACGGGGGCCCAGCGCAGAATCTCGTACTGGGCGATTCCCTCCTTCACGAAGGGGTCACCGTCGCGGATGGCGAACAGGGCCCGGTCGTCCTCGGGATGAGCGACGCGCAAGAGCAGAGCTCCGCCATAACGCGGCTCGAACGGACCCGAGGCGAGGAGGACGCCTCGCCCTTTGAGTTCCCGCAGGTAAGCGCGGTGCGCCTCCAAGACCTTCAGGACCTCCTCGAGCGGCTTCATGTAACGGATGAGTGCGATGAGGTACATGCGCCCTTTCTAGCGCGGCCGGGCCGCCGCGTCACGCTCCGGAGGACGCTTCACCCGGGCCGCGCGCACCTTGAGCACACGCCGTGGCGTCGCCTCACTCACCGTGAATAGCCACCCGCGATGGAAGAAGCGATCGCCGGAGACCGGGATGGCGCCGGCCAGGGCGTTGAGGAAGCCTCCCACCGTCTCGTACGAGCCCTCGAGCGGCACCTCGCCCCCCGCCAGCCGGTTGAAGTCGGCGACCGGGGTGTCGGCGCGGACGGTGTAGGTCCCGTCGGGATGCGCCTCGACCCCCTTGCCCTCTTCCACCTCGAACTCGTCGCCGATCTCGCCCACGATCTCTTCCAGCACGTCCTCCAGCGTGCAGATGCCCATGACCCCGCCGTACTCGTCCACCACCACCGCCATGTGGATGTGATTGCGCTGCATCTCGCGCAAGAGTTCGTCGACCCGTTTCGACCAGGGCACGAAGTGGGGAGGGCGGATGAGGTCGCGCAGCACGATGACCTCGGGATGCTCGAGGAGCGGCACCAGGTCGCGCGCGTGGAGGGTGCCCACCACCTGATCGAGGGTCTCGCGGTAGATGGGCAGCCGCGAGTGGCCCTCCTCCGCCAGGAGGCGGAGGATCTCGGGGACGGGCGTCTCGATCTCGATGGCGACAACCTCGGTGCGGGGCACCATCACGTCGCGCGCCACCTTGTCCCGAAACTCGAAGACGGCCTGGATGAGCTCGCTCGTCGCTTGGTCCGAGGGGGTTCCGGCCGAACGCGCGTACTCCGTGAGGGCGCGCTCCATCTCCTCGAGCGGGGGGGGAGGGAGCGCGAAGAGCCCCGGGCCGCCGGCGAGGGGCTGCGCCATCCAGGCCACGGCCCGGGCCACCGGGGCGAGGAGCCAGGCGAGGGCGCGGGCGAAGACCGCGAGCGCGAGCGCCATCCCCTCGCCGTGGCGCGCCCCGAGAGCCCGCGCTGCCGCGCCGAGCACGAGCGAGACCACCGCGGCCACCACCAGGGCCAGCGCGGCGGCCAGCCACGGCGAGGCGGGGGCGATCTCGAGTCCGACCGCGGCGGAGAGCACCCCGGCGAGGAGCGCCGCCACCGTGTCGACCACCCGGAAAAGGGCCGCGGTGGGCTCCCGACTCGAGGCGAGGGCAAGCAGGGCCCGGCCGCGCGCGCTCGCGCCACTCTCGGCGCCGAGCGCCTGCGCCCGGGGCTGCCCCACCGCCACCAGGGCCGCCTCCAGGGCCGAGATGAGCGCCCGGAACACGATGAGGACGGCCGCCAGGACGGCCAGCGTGAAGGGATGGTCACCCCCGTCGGCCATGACGGGCCAAGGTACCACGGCCGCTCGATGTGGTAAGGCCCCTCTCGCCGTGCTACTTCCGCAGCGTGCACCCGAAGAACGCGCGGGTTGGCGCGGCGCTCCTGCTCGGTCTGTCCCTCTTTGCGGCGACGGCGGCCTTCGGGGTGCGCCAGGCCTCGCTCGTCCCGGGGGTGGCCGCCGTCGCCTGCTTCGGAGCGGTGGTCGCAGCAGCGCTCCTCATCTCCTGGGGCGCGGAGGCGGCCCAGTTCTCCATCTCGCAGGGGCTGGCGGTCGCCTTCATCGCGCTCCTTCAGGTGGTGCCCGAATTCATGGTGGAAGCCGTCATCGCCTGGCAGGCGGGGCGCAACGGGCGACTCGACCTCGTGTTCGCGAACGCCACCGGATCGAACCGTCTCCTCACCGGCTTCGGCTGGCCCCTCGTCTTCCTCGTCACCGACCTCTCCCAGAGGCTCAAGTACGGCCGCGCGCTGCGAGCCCTCGAACTGCGTCCCGAGCACGCGGTCGAGATCGTGGCGCTCCTCCTCGCCTCGAGCTGGTATCTCGTCGTCATATTCCGCGGTGTCCTCACCCTGCTCGATGCCGGTGTGCTGGGTGGAGGCTTCGTCCTCTACCTGTGGCTCCTCCATCGCCTGCCGGCCGAGGAAGAGGCGGGCAAGGAGGAGCTCTTCGCACCCGCCCGCCTCCTCGTCGAGCAGAGGCCGCGCCTGCTGCGCCGCGCGCTCCTCGTCGTCCTCTTCGCGCTGGGTGGGGTCGTGATGTGGGCGGTGGCCGGCCCCTTCCTCGAGGCCCTGGAGGTGGTGGCCCTGTCCCTCGGGGTCTCCCAGTTCGCCTTCGTGCAGTGGGTGGCTCCCTTCCTGACCGAGTTCCCCGAGAAGGTGAGCGCCATCTACTGGGCGCGCTCCGTCAGGTTCGCCCCCATGGCTCTCCTCAACATGGTGAGCTCGACCGTCAACCAGTTCACCGCGCTCGTGGCGATGATCCCCATCGTCTACTCGCTCTCGGTCGGGGCAGCCCGTCCGGTGCCCCTCGACCCAATCCATCGCACCGAGATCTTCCTCTCCTTCGCCACCACGCTCTACGGGGTGGCCTGCCTCCTCAAGTTCCGCTTCACCCGCTGGAACGCGAACATCATGGTGGCGCTCTTCCTGCTCCAATTCTTCCACCGGGGTCCGATCGACTTCTCCCGTTTCGGCCCACCCGGCCTTCTGCCGTCGCTCGACTGCCACGTCTTCGTCGCCTGGATCTACGTCTTCCTGGCCGTCTTCGAGGTCCTGCGCACCTCTCGCCAGATCCGCATCAAGCAGGCGCTCGTCGAGGCCTTTCGGGCCATGCGGCGCCCGGCCGCTCCCGGGCCGACGAGCGAGGCTTCGGGGGTGAAAGCCTCCCTCGGCGGGGTCGACCCCGCCGCCGCGCGAAAGGCCGCATGGCACAAATCTTCGGCTGACTCTAGGCTTCTCCCTCAGGTCCATGGCGCGAGGGGCCAGGGGCAGCTGTCCATGCAGCTCGATCTCAGTGGACCGGCAGGCAGGCTGGAGGCGCTCTACGAGTGGCCCGAAAACTCGAGCTTTGCCGCCGTGGTGTGCCACCCCCACCCGCTCCACGGTGGCACCATGAACAACCACGCCACCTACCGCCTGGCCAGGGCCGTGCGCGGACAGGGGGGCGTCGCGCTCCGCTTCAACTTCCGGGGAGTCGGGCGGAGTTCCGGCGAGCACGACCACGGCGCGGGCGAGGTGCTCGACGTGAAGGCGGCTCTCGACTTCCTCGCCAAGCGCCACCCGGGCTTTGCGCTCTACGCCTGTGGGTTCTCCTTCGGCGCCTGGATGGCTCTCGAGGCCGCCGTCCGCGACCCGGAGGTGGGCGGCATCCTCTGCGCAGGCCTGCCCCTCGGGCTGCGCGAGAGCGCGGGTCCCCTGGCCGCCACCTTCCCGCGCCCCCTGGCGGTCGTGCAGGCGGAACACGACGAGTTCGGCGCGCCCCAGGAAGTGCAGGACCTGTTCGCCCGTTCTGCGTATCCGCGCCGGCTGTCGGTGCTGCGAGGTGCGACCCACCTGTTCACCGAGGACTTGCCCGGCCTCGAGCGGGAAGCCGCGCTGGCGCTGGCGTGGTTGCGCGGGGGTGGGCGGTGAGGGCAGGGAATGCGCGGGGGGGGATGTCATGAGCCGCCTCGGTCCGGAAAAGGTGGGGCTCTTCCTGAGACAGCAGGGGGACGAGCTCACCCGCATCTGGCGAATGGCTCGGGCGAGCGCCCGGTCCGACGTCTTCCCAGGCCTCATCGACGGCCTGGTGGGCCGCTTCTTCGAACTCTCGGGACTCCTGCTTTCCGAAGGCCGCCCGCCCGAGGAGGTCTATTCCGGCCTGTCGGGGGTCCTGCGCTGGCCCGCTGGAAAGTCGTCCGACGAGCTCGCCCAGGAATGGGCTCTCCTGCACGACGTCGTGACCGCGGCTTGCGAGGCGGTGAACGCGAGTCCTTCGGCGAACGAATGGCTCCTGCGCGCCCTTTCGGCTTGCGAGTCGGGCACGCAGGCGCTCGGAACGGGCGGACCTCGACCGGCAGGGGTGGTCACCCTCCACTACTTCTCACCGCTCGCCCTTCCACACGAGCGCTTGGGCAAGGACGAGAACCCGCCCTGAGGCCGCCGGCTCACACCCCGGCGAACTGGACCTGCTCGAAGGCGAGCGTGGGGGAGCGCAGCGCGGAGAATGGGTAGGGATCGTTCCCCACCGCCGTGAGGTGCAGCCACAGGTCCTGGTGGCGGCCCGAGACGTTCATCTCGCCGATGGGCTCGGCGAGCTGCCCGGCGCGGACCCGGAACCCGTGCACGCCGAGCGAGAAGTCTCCCGTGGTGGAGTTGGAGTTTCCGCCCAGGAAGCCCGTGACGAGGACGCCCTCTCCCATCTTGGAGAGCAGGCTCGGCCGGTCCTCGGCCCCGAGCCCGACGGCGAGGTTCGAGGGTCCGCGGGTGGTGGGCTGCATCCCGAGCTTTCGCCCGTAGTACGTATCGACGTAGTAGCTCTCGAGGACTCCCTCGCTGAACACCGGGAAGCTCCGGGCGGCCAGCCCCTCGCCGTCGTAGAGCCGCGATCCGAGCCCGCGCGGAAGAAGCGGATCATCGGTGAGCGAAAAGAGCGGGCTCGCCACCTTCTCCCCTCGCCTGCCCTCGAGGAAGCTGCGCTTCTGCTGGAGGGCGGAGGCTCCCAGGGCAGCGAGGAGGTATCCGATGAGACGGCCGGCGGCGCGGTTTTCGACCGCGAGGGTGAGCAGGGCCGATTCGCCCTTGCGCGATCCGATCCGGGCGATGGCGCGCTCGGCAGCCTCACGCCCGACCTGACCGGCGGAAGGAAGCAGGGCGCGGTGGCGGGACGCGCCCGCCGACCAGTCCTCCGGCCTGCGACCGTCGGGGTCCTTCACCGAGACCTGCGCGCTCAGCCAAAAGTCAGTGACCCGGCGCGAACCCTCGAACCCGTTCGAGTGAACGCGGAACGTCTCGGCAAGCGTGTCGCCGCAGCCGGTCGTCACCGACAGGATCGATTGCGCTCCCGGGGCGGCGCGGGCGGCCATCTCGATCGCCTCCGTCATCTGTCGCCTTTGCTCGGGGGTGACCTCGTGATAACTGCGGTCCTCGAGGTCGAGGTCCACTTGAGCCTGTCCCTCGTACAGTTTCGGGTCGGGCAGCCTCCGAAAAGGATCCGGCGCGAGCGTGCGGGTGAGCTTCACGGCGTCCTCGATGAAGCGGCTCAGCGCCTGCGGCCGCAGGTCGGAGGTGGAGACCGTGGAGTACCGGCCGTCTACGTAGAGCTCGAGCCCGATGCCTCGGGTCGTCGCCTCGCTCACCCGCTCGAGCTTGCCGTCCCGCCACTGGACCTCGACGTTGCGCACCCGGTAAGCACCCGAGGCCACCTCATGGGCCCCCTTGTCCTGTGCGAGGCCGACCGCATCCTCGGCGGCTTTTCGCATGGATTCGTCGGCCATGTCCTAGGCGCTCCCGCGTCCGCCCACGGTGATGGCGGAGACGCGCACGGTGGGCAAGCCCTGCGAGACCGGCACGCTCTGTCCGTCCTTGCCGCAGGTCCAGCCACCCTCGTCGATCTGCAGGTCGTCGGAGACCATGTCGACCTTCTCCAGCACCCGCGGGCCGTTGCCGATGATGTTCACGTCCTTGATGGGCTGGGTGAGCTTCCCGTCCTCGATGAGGTAGCCGTTCTTGACGTAGAAGGTGAAGTCGCCGGCGCCGATGTTGACCTGACCGTTGGTGAAGTTCTGGCAGTAAATGCCCCTCTTGACGCTGGCGATGATCTCCTCCCTCTTGTGCGGCCCGGGCAGCATGTAGGTGGCGCGCATGCGAGGCAGGGGCGGGAAGGCGTAGCCCTGTCGCCGGCCGTTGCCGGTGGGCGCCACCCGGTAGTGCTTCGCGCTGATGGAGTCGTGGAGGTAGGTGGCGAGGATCCCGTTCTCGACGAGGTGAGTGCAGCCGGCCTCGTTCCCCTCGTCGTCGACGTTGATGGCGCCCCGCGCCGCTGCGCTAGTGGCGTCGTCGACGATGTTCACGAAGGGGCGGGCCACGGGCTTGCCGACCTTGTCGGCGTAGATGGAGACGTTCTTCCGGTTGAAGTCGGCCTCCATCCCGTGGCCGATGGCTTCGTGGAGGAGGATCCCGGAAGAACCGGCCGCGAGGACGACCGGCATCTCTCCGGCCGGCGGAGCCACCGCCTCGAACAGGACCGTGGTGCGCGCCACCGCCTCGCGCACCACGCGGTCGAGGCGCTCCGGATGGTAGAACTCGAAGCCGGCGCGCGCCGCCACGTTGTACCCCCCCTGCTCGCGCCGCCTGCCCTGTTCGGCGAGGCAACTCAACGCGAGCAAGGTCATGGGTTGCTCGTCCTCGACGAGGCGGCCCTGGCTGTCGGCGATGAGCACGGCACCGCTCTCGTCACGCAAGTGGACGTTCACCTTCTTCACGCGGGGGTCCGCTGCGAACACGCGCGCATTGAGCCCGTCGAGGAGCGGCAGCTTGGCCTCGGGCCTCACCTCCTCCCAGCGCGACCTGAGCGGATAGCGCTGGGGAAGCCGCAGCGCGAGGTGGAAACGCTCGGGGGCCGGGCGGGAAGGGCCCGCCGCGATGGCCGCCGCGGTCTCGGCACAGGCGCGCAGCGCGGACCGCGACAGGTCCTCGGTATAGCCGTAGCCGGTCTGATCGCCCTTCACCACCCGAACCCCCACTCCGAGTTCGACCGAACCGTAAGCCCGATTCACCGCACCATCCTCGAGGGCGAGGTCGTTCGTGATGCGGTGCTGGAAGAAGACGTCCGCATAGTCGCCGCCTCGCGAGAGCGCGACCTGGAGGGCCTCGGCGATGAGCGCTTCGGTCACGCCAAAGCGCGCGAAGTAGACGATGCCGCCCGCGGCCGCCTCCCCGGCCGGCTGCGCCGCCGCGCCACTTTCGCCGAGTCCGCCGACCGAGGCGGCCATGAGGGTACCCGCTGACATTTCCATGAACCTCCGCCGCCCCATCGCGTCTTGGGCCATCGATCGCTCCGGATGAGACAGTCTTCGCCCGGGGCGCCGACGCTTTCGCGTCGCGGCGCCCTCGTTCCTAATCGGCGCGATGGGCCCCGGGCAGCTTAACCCTTACCTCGGAATCGACTGGGCTATTCCAATCACCCAAGCGGGGCGCAGAACTGGCAACCGGCCCGGCAGCATGGTCCTCTCCATGCCCAACCTTCAGCTTCGTGGAACCACGCTTCACTATCGGCAGGCCGGCTTCGGAGGTGAGGTCGTCCTGCTCTTGCATGCCTTCCCTCTCCATTCGGGCATGTGGGAGCCCCAGCTCGCCGCTTTCGCCCCCCGCTTTCGCGTCATCGCGCCCGATATTCGGGGGTTCGGGCGCTCAGGCGAAGGGCCCCCCGCGACCACCATGGAGCTCGCGGCGAGCGACATCCTCGCCCTGCTCGTGAACCTCGGCATCCGGCGGGCCGCCGTGGCGGGCCTGTCCATGGGAGGTTACGTGGCGTTCGAGTTGTACCGGCGCGCGCCCGGGCTCTTTCGCGGGCTGGCCTTGTGCGACACGAAGGCGCCGGCGGACACCCTCGAACAGAAGGCGGGACGCGAGGCCTTCGCCCTCAACACGCTCGAGAAGGGGCTTGCTTTCGTGGCCGACGACTTCGCCCCCAAGCTCCTCCGCCCACGTCCTCTGCCTGCCGTCGAGTCCCAGGTGCGCCGCATCATCGCCGAGAGCACTCCCGCCGCCGTGGCCGCCGCGCAGCGGGGAATGGCGCTGCGCGCCGATTCGGTACCCACTCTTGCGCGCATCACCTGCCCGACGCTGGCGATCTTCGGCGAGCTCGACCAGGTGACGCCCTTCGGCGAACTCCAGCGCATCGCCCAGACCGTGAAGGGCTGTCGCCTCGTTCGCATCCCGGGGGCAGGCCACCTCCCGAACCTGGAGGCCCCGGACGCGTTCAACGCCGCAGTGGGCGGGTTCTTCGCCACACTGCCGCCCCTCTGACCTGGAGGGGGTTGGGCCTCGGGTTGTGGCCGGCTCACGGCCGCGGTAGGAATCCGCATGCCGATGAAGGATGACGTTCTCCTCACCGCCGCTCGCGCCGGGGATCGAGACGCGCTCGAGGAGCTCCTGCTGCGTCACCAGCGCAGCGTCTTCCGGTTTGGGATGAAGATGTGCGGCGAGGAGGAGGACGCGAAGGACGTGCTCCAGGAGACCCTCCTCGCGGCCGCCAGAGGGATCCGCGATTTCAGGGGAACCTCCTCCATCTCGACCTGGCTCTACACCATCGCACGCAGCTTCTGCGTGAAGCGACACCGGACGAGCAAGTTCGCCCCCGCCCAGGTCGAGTCGCTCGATTCGCAGGATCGCGCTGTACAGCAGGTTCCGGACACCCGGGGTGGGCCGGAGGAGGCCGCTGCCGGCGAACAGCTGCGTACTGCGCTCCGGCAGGCCATCGCCTCGCTCGAGCCCATGTACCGCGAGGTGCTCGTGCTGCGCGACGTGGAGGGCCTCCCGGCCGCCGAGGTGGCCGAGATCCTGGAACTCACCGTCGAGGCGGTGAAGAGTCGCCTTCACCGGGCTCGCCTGGCGGTGCGCGAGTCCATCGGTCCGCTCCTCGGTGCGCAAGCGGCCGCGCCGGGACGGGACACCTGTCCGGACGTGGTATCCCTGTTTTCAAAGCATCTCGAGGGCGAGATCAGTAGCGACGTGTGCGCGCGCCTGGAGAAGCACCTCGAGGGCTGCGCACCCTGCCGGGCTCGCTGTGACTCGCTCCGGAGGACGCTCTCCCTGTGTAGCCACGCCAAGGAGGAGGTGCCCGCCCACGTGGAACGCGCGGTGCGCGAGGCCCTGCGCCGCTTCGTGGAACAGCCCTGACAGGCGAGCCCGCTCTGCTCACGCCGCGATCAGGCGTCGTCCTCGGGCAGGAGGGCCCCTTCCAGGGCCGCCACCTCGGTGGCCACCACGCGCTCGACCTGGGCCCGCGCCGAGGCGTCGAAGGCAGGATCCTCCTCGGCCACGAGGTCGAGGGCCTCGGCCACGTAAGCCGCGAGCGCAGGCTGCGAGGTCTCGAGCGGCGGTGGTTCGGCCCACAGGGCGCGCAGCTCGCGGAACTCGACCGCCTCGACCCGGTCGCCGAAGGCCACGTCGAACATGGCCCAGATCTCGAATGCGAGGTCCTGCGCCGCCGGCACCGCCTCGTCGGGAAGAGGCAGTGCGGTCAGCCACGCGGTGAGGCTCGGCTGGGCGCTCTCACAGCGATCGCGGAGCCGCCGAGCGTCCCGTTCGGAGAGCGCATCGAGGTGCTTCCAGACCGCGTCGATGAGGGCTCCCGTGAGCAGGGACCCGTGCGCCGCGCCTCGCGCCGGGAGCGGGGGAGGCGGCCGCACGCTCTCGGGCTCGGTCGCGGGCGCATCTTCCGAGACGGACAGGTCGGCGGACACCCGATCCCACAGCGCGAACAGGTTGCCGTAGAGGCGCCGTGCCTCGTCGGGAGAGGAGAAGCGGGGCTCTTCCGGGAAGAGTCCTGGGATGACGTCGCTGCGCTCCTCGCCGGAAGCTTGGGCGCGCTGGAAGCGCGCCGCGACCTCCTCGGCCCGGTGTGGCGATCCCGAGCGCTCGAGGAGGTCCGAAAGCACGGCCGGGCCCTCGTACACGTGAGGCAACACGGGATCGCGCGAGCTGTCTTCGAGTCCGCGTTTCAATCGCCTCGACATGAGTCGGATTTAACTCGATCCGGTGCGGCGCGTCGGCCCTATCGGCGACGCCCGGGAAGACGCGACACGGCGCGCCGGTCCTGCCACCCCGGAAGGAGGGCGGCATTGGGAGAGGCGGGATGGAAGGAAGTACCCTGCCAGGCTACCCCCTACGGCGTGGAGGTTCACTCGTCAGCGAACCAGTCGCCTGGCACGTTGCCCTCGCCGCCATCCGCTGCCGCCTGCTCCTCGGCCCTATCCCTCGGTCCCATGCCGTGAGGCCCCATCATCTCCCCGGGTCGCATCCCGCGATGGGGCCCGAAACCCTGCTGGTCACCGAACCCGCGCTTCATCATGCGCGCAGCGTGCTCCTGGAAATGGACGAGGAAGACGGCCGCCCGCGCCTTCTTCTCGGGAGAGAGGCCCTGGGTGAGCTCCTGGAACATGTCCATGGTGGCGTTCTGGAGCTTCTCGCGCGTGTCGCGCAGGTTCTTCAAGGTGGCGTCCACCTGACTGGCCGCGGCGCTGTCCCCGCCGGCCGCGTCGCGCAGGATCCGGAAGCCATCCCGCAGCTGCTTGCGCAGCGGCATGACCTTGGCGTCGTAGCGCGAGAGGACGTCGCGGGCGCGCAGCACGGCCGTGTCGTCGAGATCGAGGGCCTCGGCGAGGCCGAGCATGAGGGCGAGCCGCATGCGCTTGTGCATGCGCTCCATGTGCGCGCCGGACTGGTCCCCCTGGCCGGCGGGACCCTGAGGGGCAGCCAACGCGAACGCCGGCAACATCAGGATGAGGAGTGCAAGAGCCTTCATGTGATCTCCTTTGTCGCTCAGGGGAGGTCCGAGGGGGCGAGCAGCGCCATCTCGGTCTCCCCGGAACCGAAGTCGTCCTGCGAATCCGCGTCCTCGACCCCGCTCGCCTCGAGCGCACCTTCCACGTCGGGCTCCCAGTTCGCGGCGACGTGCTGTGCATCGGAGCCGGGCACGGCGCGGGGGGGAGTAAGGTGCAGCGAGACCGCCAGCACCAAGGCGGCCGCCGCAGCCATGCCGAGGCTCCCGGCGAACGCCATGCGGTGCCGTCGCTGCCTCACCCTCAGCCGCCCGAGAGTCGACCGGCCCAGATCGGGGTTCAAGAGGAAGCCCGTTGCGAGGCTGGAGGGGACGGGGCGTGGCAGGCGGGCGAGGTCGAGCACCTCCTCGTAGGAGGCGAGCAGGGCCCGGCACCGCTCGCAGGTGGGCAAGTGGGCGTCGAGCCGCGCCTGATCTACCGGGGTCACCTCCCCCGAAGCGCGCTCCGCCAGGAACGCCTCAAGATCGTGGCAAGAACTCACGGCATCTCTCCCGAAGCGATGACTTCACGCAGCCTTCGCACAGCATAGTGAAAGTGGACCTTGGCATTGTTCTCGGTGATGCCGAGCATCTCGGCGATCTCGCGGAAGGGGAGCTCGGCGTCGATGCGCAGGGTGAGAACCTCGCGCTGGCGGCGCGGCAGATTGAGTACCGACGCCCGCAGGACCCGCTCCCGCTCGGTACGCTCGAGCGCGGCCGTCCCGGGGGCCTGGACCGGGAGAGCGTCGGCCGCGGTGACGGGCGCCCGTTGCCAGCGGCGGGTGTCTCGCACGTGGTTTCGGCCGAGGTTGACGGCAATGCGATAGAGCCAGGCGCGGAAGGGGACCTTGCCCCGTGCGCGCAGCCAGAAGGATCGGCGCGCCGCCTCGAAGGCCTTGATGAAGGCGCGCTGGGCCAGATCGCGGGCGTCGTCGGGATCGGGTGCGTAGCGGCGGAGGAGCGCGAGCACTGTGGACTGGTGGCGGCGCACGAGCTCACCGAAGGCTCGCTCGTCCCCGGCGAGGAAAGCGCGCAGGAGGGGTGCGTCGGCCTCTTCGGCCTCGCTCCGGTCAGAGGTCTTCACGCTGTCGCCGACCAAGCGGAGACCGGGCCGCGACGGGCGCGGATCGGTGGCGTCTGGCATGTCACCTCGAATGGCCTGCAGGCCCACCTGGTCAAGTGCCGCCACCTCTGGGAGAACCCTTGCCCGCCGGGAGGTTAAATACTAATGCTTGGCGGCCCTGGAAGCGGGCCGAAAGGCGAGGACCCAGCCACATGCTCGATTTGAAGGCGGTCGTGGCGGACCCACAGAGCTTCGAGCGCCGGCTGGCACGGCGCAGCCTCGAGGCGGCCCAGCTGCTCAAGCCGGTCGGCGAGCTGGCCACCCGGCGCCGGGAGCTCAACGTCGCCCTCGAGCGGCTCAAAAAGGAGCAGTCGGCGACGAACAGCAGGGTGGGCCAGCTCATGCGGACCGACCGCACTGCCGGCGAAACCGCCCGCGCCGAGGCACGGCGGCTGGGGGAAGAGGTGAAGGCGAAAGAGGATGAACTGGCCGCCCTGGAGGCCGAGATCGGGCGTCTGCTCATGCTCGTGCCGAACCCCCCCTCCGACGGGGTCCCGGACGGAGTCGACTCGAGCGCCAACCAGGAGGTGAGCCGCTTTGGCGAGAAGCGGCATTTCGACTTTCCTCCCAAGCCCCACTGGGAACTCGGCGAGGCCCTCGGCGTCCTCGAGTGGCAGCAAGCGGCCAAGATCTCCGGTTCGCGCTTCACCGTCTACAAGGGCAGCGCCGCCCGCCTGGAGCGAGCCCTGGCCGGCTTCTTCATCGACGTCCATGTCGAGCGCGGGTACACGGAGATCTTGCCGCCCTATCTCGTGACTGGCGAGACGATGACCGGCACCGGCCAGCTCCCCAAGTTCGAGGAGGATCTCTTCAAGACCCAGAGTGATCCTCCCCTCTACCTCATCCCCACCGCCGAGGTGCCGCTCACCAACCTCCACCGGGAGGAGATCCTCGACTCCGGGCACTTGCCCATCTCGTACTGCGCCTGGACACCTTGCTTCCGGGCCGAGGCGGGGGCCGCTGGCAAAGACACGCGAGGGCTCATCCGCCAGCATCAATTCCACAAGGTGGAGCTCGTCAAGATCGTGAGGCCGGAGGAGAGCGAGGCCGCCCAGCAGCGGATGCTCGACGACGCCTGCGAAGTGTTGCGCCGACTCGGTCTCCACTATCGCGTGGTCCTGCTCTGCGCGGGGGACATGGGTTTCTCGGCCGCCAAGACCTACGACATCGAAGTGTGGTGCCCCGGTCAACAGGCCTACCGCGAGATCAGCTCCGTCTCGAACTGCGAAGACTTCCAGGCTCGCCGCATGCGCCTGCGCTACCGCGACGAGAAGGGCAGGCCGCGCCTCGCCCACACGCTCAACGGTTCGGGGGTGGCGGTCGGCCGGGCCGTGGTGGCGCTCTTCGAGCAGTACCAGGAGGCCGACGGCTCGATCCGGCTGCCGGAGGCCTTGCGTCCCTACATGGGCGGCCTCGACCGCATCGTCCGCCAGGTGTTTCCTCGGGGCGTCGAGCGTTAGGCCGGCCGTGGTTCCTGAGTCCGCTCCCCTGGTGGCCCGCGCTCAGAAGCCGGCCGCTTCTAGGGCGAGGGCCTTGCGCAGAGCCCTCTCGGTGCGGCGCACGCGACGGGGATAGGTGCGCAGCCGCTCGGGGACCTGTCCCTCTTCTCGCAGGTGCGCCCGCACGCGGGTGGGACCCGCGTTGAAGGCAATGAGGGCGAGGTCGGGGTCCCGGAAGCTGCGCCGCAATCGACCGAGGTAGCGGATGCCGGCGCGGACGTTGTCGACCGGCTCTAAGCGGTCGGCTCCCGCGAAGAACGCCCGGCGCGCCTCACTTTCGAAGGCGAGCCGCCTGAGCTGCATGAGGCCACACGCGCCCCGACCGGAGATGGCCCGCACGTCCCAGCTCGACTCGACCTCGATGACCGCCAGGACGAGCAGGGGATCGAGCTGAGCTTGCCTCGACTCTTCGTGAATGGCGAGCGCGAGGACCGAACAGGCGGCCTCCGGTAGATCCGAGCGGTCGCAGACGGCGGCCTCGAGCCATGGCGGCGCGCGCTCTGCCGCCGTGGCCGCGAAGGGGGCGTCGTGTCTCCCCGCCCGCAGAGGCTCTGGCGAGGGAGAGAGCCCGAGACCGCGGAAGAACGCCTCTGGGTCAATGCCGATGCCCGTCGCGAGTCCCACGGTGAGGGCACCCAACAGGGAGAGACCGGCCAGGAGGAGGTGCGCGGCTCGCGTCATGGCCCCGAACGGTGCGAAGGGCGGGCCAGCCGAGCTCTTCTCCGAAGTCCTCGAAATCAGGGCCAGAGCACCCTTATGGGGCTGGGAGGTTCGCTCGCACTCATGGAGTGCGGGCTGCCTCTCCACGAGCACGGGACGTGAAGCCATGAGCCCTAAAACGACTCCGTTCGCCGGATCGAGGTGGGTGGGCGCGCAAGATCCCGGGAATAGTGTCCTGCGGGGCGACGCGCGGCCAAGGACGAAGCACCTTCACAGGGTGGGTGCGCTCTCCTTTTCGAGTCTCGCTGCCTGGGCTCACGCTCTCGTCGCTTGCGCAACACGTGGCCCTTGATCGGCAGCGCTCGCCTGCCGTATATGGGCGGGTCTCGAAGTCCTGGTGCTGGTTGAAGGTTCGAATCCGGAGGAGTGGCCGAGCGGCTTAAGGCGGCGGTCTTGAAAACCGCAGAGGGTTCACGCCCTCCGAAGGTTCGAATCCTTCCTCCTCCGCCAGGTGGAAGCGACGAAGCGTATTGGAAAGGTGGCCGAGGGGCCGAAGGCGCTGGTTTGCTAAACCAGTATACGGGGACAACCTGTATCGAGGGTTCGAATCCCTCCCTTTCCGCCATTTTCAGCCGAGTGCGCAGCTACCCCGCCCGAGCGATCCCGCCTCGAGTGGGGCGGGCGCTTGGGTTCCTTTCCGACGCCGGCTTGAGATCCCAGTCGCCGAGCGCGACCGGGAGGAGGGGACGGCGGACGTTCCCTCGCGAGGTCCCTCGCGCCGACGTCGCGTGAGGGTAGCCGCGGAAAGCGGGGTTTAGTCGCCTCTCGTGCGCCCCGCTTGCCCCTCGGCTCCTCGCCTCGGCGCTCTCTTCGCGGGCTTGCGCAACCGGGCGAGGTCGCGCAGCAGGAGGTCGACATCGGCGCGGCGAGACACGTGATAACGGGCGGCGGTGCGAGCCCAATGTCCCACGCGCACCGTCACGAGGGGCACGGGAAGGGTGGCGCGGAACGCGCTTTCGTCGGTGATGTCGTCTCCGACGAAGAGCACCCGGGCCGCCCCAGCCGCCTCGGCCATGCGGCCGAGGGCCGTCCCCTTGTCACCCGCCGCCGCCGGCACGAGATTCACCACCCGTTTGCCTGGAATGACTGAAGCGCCGGGTAGCCCCGCGATCGCGCGCGCGATGGTGCTCGCCGCCTGACCGGGGCGGCGTGCCCCGCGGAAATGCAGGGCGAGTGAATTCCCCTTGTCCTCGATCTCCACCTCCTTCACTGCCCCCATTCGCCGCTTCAGGGTCTTCCGCCACGAACCGACGAGGGACCTGTAGCTCCTCCCTGAGCGAGGCCATCCCGCTCCGTGATTGCCGACCACCCACGTGACGAGCGCGCCGTCCAAGCGGGCTCGGACGTCGGCCGCGGAGCGCCCGCTGAGAATGGCCACCGGGTAACACTTGGCCACGAGCCGCAGCGCAGCCCGAGTGGCTGGGGCGAGGGACGCTGCATCGCGATCCGCCACGATCGGGGCGAGCGTCCCGTCGAAGTCGAGCACCACCAGCGTCCCGGGAAGGGCGAGGCGTCGCCAGGACCTCGTCCCGGTGCGCAGCAGTACGCTCAAGCCGGCGAATCCCCTTCCCGTGAAGCGGCCTCACGCGACGACGGGACGCCCTCGGGCGAGCCTGCGGCGATACTCGTGGGGCGCGGTCCTGCTCTGGGAAGGTCAGAGGACGTCGGCGGCACCGAGGTCAAGTCCCGGATTCGGCCCCCAGAAAGACTAATGGTGGACGGGAGGTGCCTCGGCACTCTCCGACTCCTCTTCCTCGTCGCGCTTGCGCGCGAGCTCGTAGCGCGCGACCCGCTTGCCGATGGACGAACCGACGATGGCTCCAGCCAGGCCGAGCAGCGCCGACAGACCGGCGAGGGCCGTGGCGCTCCCCGCCGGCAGACCCATGGCTCCCGCGCGAGCGCTCGCGATTGTGATGTTGCGCCCGAGGTAAAACGCGATGGCGGCGAGGAATAGGCACCACACCATGAAGCCGTTCAGGTATGGGCTCCTGCGGCCACCCAGGGACACTGCCATCGCCGAGCCCACGAGCAGGGCCACGACCGGCGTCAGCACTTCCCAGACGGCGGCGAGAGACACGAGGCCCCCGTTGTCGCCACTGAAACCGAAGGCGGCACCGAAAAGACCGAGGACCATCTGGATGGCGACCGCGCAGAGGACCCCGGGGATGACCGATCCCCACCGGATGGGCACCGGGCTCTCGCGGATGGCGTGCAGGGTCATGGGGAAGCCCTCCGCCGTCTCTATGCCGGGTGGCGCGGGGGCGACCATGTCCAAAACGGGTGATCGGCGGAGCCCGGGCTCGCCTTCGGTGAAACCGGAATAGCGCGGCGGACCGGCAGCCGAAAGCTTACGGGCTTGGGAGCGGTCGGCCGAACGCCGGCTGTCCGGTGCGGCCGGTGCGCGACTACCCTTCGCTTCCCCAGCCCCCCGCGCTGGCGCCGGCAAGAGCACGGACCCGCTCCTCGTCGTCTCCGAACTCGGCGGCCCGCCCTTCGTAGACGACGCGACCATCGTCGAGGACGTACACGCGATCGGCGACCTCCACGGCTGCGCGGACGTTCTGCTCGACGAGGAGCACCGAGATGCCTTCCCGGCGCATGGAAGCCACTACCCGGAACACGTCGCGCACGATGCGGGGCGCCAACCCCTGCGAGGGCTCGTCAAGGAGGAGCAGCCGCGGGTTGAGGAGGAGCGCGCGGGCGATGGCGAGCATCTCCTGCTCGCCACCCGAGAGCTGAGAACCGAGGTTCGACCGGCGCTCGGCGAGTCGGGGGAAGAGCTCGTACACGCGGGTCAGGGACCAGGGCCCCGATCGATCGAGAGGGATCTTCAGGTTCTCCTCGACGGTGAGGTTGGGAAAGACGCGCCGACCTTCGGGCACGTAGCCGACCCCGAGCCCCGCCACGCGGTAGGGAGGCCAGCTCGTGGTGTCCTCGCCGAAGACTCGCACCGTCCCGCGGCGGGCGTGGGTCAGGCCGACGAGACTCCTCAGCGTCGTCGTCTTCCCGGCCCCGTTGCGCCCGAGGAGCGCCACGATTTCCCCTTCGCCCACCCTGAGGCCAACCCCGTGCAGGATGTGGCTCTTGGCGTAAAAGGTGTGCAGCGCTTCCGCCTCGAGCGCGCTCATCCCACGCTCCCGAGGTAGGCGGTCTGCACGGTCTCGTCCCGTCCGATCTCCTCGGGCGATCCCTCGGCGAGCAGCGATCCTTCCGCCATCACCGTGATGCGATCCGCCAGGTGGAAGATGACGCGCATGTCGTGCTCGATGAGGATGGTGGTGAGGTTCCTTTCCCGGTGCAGGCGGCGCACGAGCTCGGCGATGGCGTAGGTCTCCTGGTCGCTCATGCCGGCCGTCGGCTCGTCCAGCAAGAGGAGCTTAGGCTCGAGTGCGAGCGCGGTCACGATCTCGGTAGCGCGCTGATCGCCATGAGAGAGCTCGCCCACCAGCCGGTCGGCCTTGTCCCCGAGCCCTGCGGTGTGGAGCAGCTCAAAGACGCGATCGCACACTTCGCCGTCGAGCCGGCGGGAGAGGAACAGGCGAAGTCGGTGGCCGAGCGCGGCCTCCACCGCGATCCTCACGTTCTCCCCCACGGTAAGTTCGGGGAAGATCTCGGTCACCTGAAAGGTGCGGGCGATCCCCAGGGCGACTCGCTCGTGCGCCGGGAGTGCTGTGATGTCTCGGCCTTCGAAGTAAATGCGGCCGGCGGTGGGGGGGAAAAGACCGCTGATGAGGTTGAAGAAGGTGGTCTTCCCCGCCCCGTTCGGTCCGATGACGGCCCTGAGCTCGCCGGGCTCGACCAGCATGGAAACGCCGTTCACGGCCACCAGGCGACCGAATCGCTGCGAGACATTGTCGACGGCGAGCAAGCTCGTCACGCGGCCAGCCTCCTTCGCATGAAGCCCAACACCCCGCGGGGGAAGAAGAGAACCACCAGCACGAAGACCGCGCCCACGATCGACATCCAGTTCTGCGTCCGCGTCGAGATGAAGTCCTGCAGCAGGACGAAGATGCCGGCGCCGATGAGGGGACCCCAGAACGAACGCATTCCCCCCAGCACGGCCATGATCACGAAGTTGCCCGACTGATCCCAGCGGAGTGCACGGGGATCGGTGAAGTTGTTGAGGAGCGCGAAGAGTGCGCCCGCCAAGCTCGCGAAGAAGCAGGAGATGACGAAGGAGAACCAGATGTGACGCTCGATGGGAATGCCGAGGAAGCGAGCCCGGCGTTCGTTCTCGCGGATGGCGAGCAGCGTGCGCCCGAAGGGAGAGCGGATGAGCACGCCCATCAAGGCCACGGCCAGGGCGAAGAAGACGAGCACGAAGTAGTAGAAGGCGAGGGCATTGTGGTCGAGGTCGACCGTCAGCGAGCCGAGGTGGAGGGCCGGACGCGACCATCCGGTCAGCCCGTCGTCGCCGCCGGTGAGGGAGTTCCACCGGAAGGCGATGAAATAGAAGACCTGCCCGAAGGCGATGGTGACCATCGCGAAGTAGACGCCGCGCAGCTTCACGATGAGCGCGCCGATGAGGACCGCGGCGAGGGTGCCCACCGCCACCCCCACCGCGATGGCGAGCGCGTTGCTCGGGAGAAGGTACTTGATGGTCATGGCGGCGCCGTACGCTCCCAGGCCGAAATAGGCGGCGTGGCCGAAGGAGAGCACCCCGGTGTAGCCCAGGAGAAAGTTGAGCGCCATGGCAGCGAGCGCGAGGACGAGCACCCGACTGGCGAGCTCGGTGTATCCACCGATACCCCGCATCCACCACGGCATGGTGATGAGCAGCGCCCACACGGCGACCGTCGGTGCGTGGCGACCGAACCCTTTCAATGGAGCCTCCCTGCTTCACCCAGCAATCCGTGGGGGCGCACGAGGAGGACGATCCCCATCATGACGTACATGACCGCCTCCGTGGCCGAGGGGAAGAAGACCGTCGTCACGCCCGAGGCGATGCCGATGAGCAGACCTCCGAGCAACGTGCCCGGGAGGCTCCCGAGGCCCCCCACGATGATGGCGACGAAGCTCGGCATGATGAGCGAGCTGCCGATGGTGGGCTCGAGTCCCAGCATGCCCGCGGCGAGGACGCCGGCGAGCCCGGCCAAATACACTCCGAGGCCGAAGTTGAGGTTGCGCAGCACGCGCACGTTGATGCCGAGCGCCGAGACGGTCTCGAGGTCGTGGGTGCCGGCCCGGATCCGCATCCCCAGACGCGTCCTCTTGAGGAGCAGGAACAGGGCGGTGACCGCCACCGCCACGAGGACCACCATGAACAGGCGGTAGCCCGTGAGAAAGAACAGCCGACCGCTGATGGGCGTCGTGAGCAACGCGGGCACCGGGTAGGGAAGGCTCTGCGCACCCCACAGGAAGCGCGTGGCGTCCTCGAAAACGTAGGCGAGGCCGAAGGTGAGCAACAGGCTGTACAAGGGATCCCGGCCGTACAGTCGGCGGATGAGGAGGCGCTCGACGAGCAGTCCGATCGCGGCCGTGAGTACCGGGGCCACCACGAGACCACCCCAGAAGCCGACGTAGGGGATGAGCGTGAAGGCCAGGTAGGCGGCCAAGGCCAAAAACCCGCCGTGGGCGAAGTTGATGACGCCGCTCAGGTTGAGGATGAGAGACAGCCCGAGTGCCATGAGCGCGTAGAACGCACCCACGATGAGGCCGTTGAAGACGTTGAAGAGGACGAGCTGGGTCATATGGAGGGACTGCCCGCTGGCCTGAGGGCGGATTCCATCTTCACGCTACGTGGTAGGCCATACCATCTTGCAGCCGGCTTCCTCGACCGGCCCCGCGGCCTCCGAGCCCTTCACGATCTCGGTGACGTGGAACAGGTCCTCGTCGTTGCTACCCTTCGCCTGCGCGTTGCCGACGAAGAGGGTGGGCATGAGCTCGTGGTCGCCGGCGCGGTAGAAGGGTGGGTCGGGCATGAGGCCGACTTCCGGCGGCAGATTCATGTTCTCCAAGGCCTTGGCCACCTTGGCCGGCTCGAGCGTCTTCGCCGCATTGGCCCCGAGAGCGCAGCTCCAGGCGGCGGCATAGCCCTGCCAGGTGCGGGCGGTGGGGACCTTGCCCGTCTTCTTCTTCACGGCGTCGACGAACTCGGAGAGGTGCGGAATGTTCGGCTGGTTCCAATACCACTCGAAGACCCAGGTGCCGACGCGCGCCTCGGGGGGCAGGCCCTCGAGCGCCTCGAGCTCCTGCTGGGCCCCCGCCAGGTGGAAGCGCTTGTCCAGGCCGAATTGAACCGCCTGCTTCATGGCATTGATCATGTCCGCGCCCTGCGGCAGGAAGATGATCACGTCGGGGTTGGCCGATTGCGCCTTGATGAGGTACGACGAGAAGTCGGTGGTCCCGAGTGGCGTCAGGTCCGCACCCACCGTGACACCACCCAGCTTTTGGGCGGCCTTGACCAGGCCGGCCTGCAGCGTGTGGCCAAACGCATAATCGGGGGTGATGTAGTACCACTTCTTGCCAGCGTTCTTGATGAGCTGGCCGGCCACCGCGTTCGCCTCCATCTGCGTGGTGTTGCACACCCGGAAGACGTTCCAGTGGCAGGCGGTACCGGTGACCGCGTCGGTGTGACCCCCGGGCACGATGTGCACGACGCCCTTGTCGCTCGTGACCTGGGCCATGGCGAGCGACAGCGCCGAGTTGACGTTGCCCAGGATGAAGCTCGCCCGGTCCCGCTCGATGAGTTTGCTCGCTTTCTGCACCGCGGTGGCCGCGTCACCGCTCGTCGAGTCTTCGACGAGGAGCTCGACCTGACGGCCGAGGATCCCGCCCCGTGCGTTGATCTGCTCCACCGCGAGCTGGCTTCCGATGAGCGTGTTCTTGCCGAGGGCTGCGTAGGTGCCGGTCAGCGTATCGTCGAAACCGATACGCACGGATTCGGAAGCGCGAGCTCGCCGTACGATGGGCGCCAGCTGCCACGCGGCCGCGGCGACCGCTGCCTTCACGATGGTGCGGCGGGTGAACTTGCGCTTCAACGGATGGTCATTCATCGTGCACTCCTCGCCGCTTCTTGTGGCGAGGGCGTCAATCACGCGAGCATCCTTGGCGGGGAGCGACCCCGATGGGCTAGGAGCCTTTTCTCGAGCGGCACGGCTCTCGTCACGGCTGTGCAGGACAGCCTGGCCACCGCGACCTCGCACGACGCGCTGCGCAATGAGGGCGAGGGGGCTCACTCAATCGGCCGCGCGGATGCCTCCGAAGCTTCGAAACGTGTCGCTCCGCACAGACACGCGAGGTCGCTCGAAACGCCGAGCCAACCGGGGTCTCCGCGACCCGCCGCCGACAACGGGTATTTCGCAGGTGACGTCCTCGGACGCCAGCGGGCGAAAGCGGCCTAAGAGACTTTGGTTTGGGCTGGCGGTCGAAGCCCGCGCAACGGGGTTGGCGCCGCAGGAATGGAGCAACAGCACCGCGCACCGCCCCGCCCGAAGGCTGCCGCGTGAGCCGTGCGCGATCGCGCTCGCCGTCCGTGCTCCCTTTTCGACCCCTTTTCGACGAGCGGGTACGAAGGCGAACAGCGAGTGCCCGGAGCCGCACCGCGCCGGACTGCGTGCCGCCGTGCTCTCTTCTTCACATCTTCAGGCGACACACCCTTGGCGTTCTCGCGTCTGGCCCAGGCAAGCTCCGGATCGGACTCCAGGCGTGCGCAAGGCGGTGAAGGATTTCAAGAGCCTTGCAAGCCGACGATTGGTACGGGGCACACACGGAGGACGCCGCGCTGCTCCAAGTTCCGAGCGTTGCGCTCAGGCCGCCGGCAACGGGCTCTCGCCCCTCACCATGGATGCCGACCCAGCCGCTCCGGGGTCGGTATCGGGTCCTGCGCTCTTGCCCTTCTCAATGAGCTCGTGCACTCTGTGTCCGCCCTTTCGGCCGATCTCTTCGTAGAAGGGTGTCCCGCGCCTCGCCTTGACAGCCTCGCCCCCCTTCTTCCCGATTTTTTCGTAGAAGGGCCTTCCGCGCTCGGCCTTGACCACCTCGCCGCCTTTCTTGCCGATCTCTTGGTAAAATTTCCGACCGCGCGTTTCCCGCACCCGGATGCCCCCCTTGCGGCCCGCTTCGGAAACCGTCATTCCACCCTTGCTCCCAATCGTCTTTCCTTCCGACATGGCTCAACCTCGACTGCCTGAGCCCCGAACGGGCCCATCTCGTCCCTCATGGACTGACTGCCATTTCCGCGAACGCGTTCGGAGTTCTCCTGACGTCTTATTGGATTCGCTTGTTTGCCTCTTTACTCGGAGCCCAAGCCAACGCCGGCCGGCTCACGCAAGTGACTCTAGTGACCTAGTCTTAAGGCCAGCTTAAGAAGGGACGACCAATTGGGGTCTTCCACTTACCTGAACCCGACGCGGCGGTCACGTCTCCGCGATCGAGCGCAGCCGAACGGCGCCGAGCGTGAAGGTGGGAGGGTGAACGCCTCTACTTAAGGATGGCCTTGCGATTGTTTGACCATGACCTCGACCTGGCCTGCTGGGCACGCGGCAGCTTCGAGGTGGCGAGGAACTTTCGGGACTCGCCGAGCAATCCGTTCACCTCGGCTAACCCGTCCCGCACCGGCGGCCGTCAGCTCGCGACCGTGTCGTAGCCCTGCTTCTGATTCGTGAACCGGTCTGTGGCAACCTCCGGCCGCCGCGAGGTCGATCGACCCGGCTCGTCCGGCCGCACGACCACACGAGGTCCAAGAACGGCCTGCCGTCGGTTTTGGCCCCCAGGGCACGTCCTTCGCGTCGCGGCCCGTTCCCGGAGCGGGTTGAAGCGTCTTCGCTTCCGGGCGATCTTTCCGCGCCGGCTCATCATCACAAGATCGGGCGGTTCGTGCGGCGGTTTTGAGCCGCGGAGGTCGTTCTTGGCAAAGAACGCAGCGGAACCTTGTGACAATCCTCACACGACCTTTTGAGGACGGGGATGGGTGTCCTTCCAGCCGTTGGCCGTCACCTCATGCAAAGATGGCGGCGGGCGTGATCGCGTCGGGTAGCACACGAGCCCTCGCCGCCCAGGCTCCTGGTGAGGTCGGGCGCCTCAGTGACCCCGTAGAGGAAGTGCACCACCAGGTCGTGGCGCGACCTCAGCCTCGTCTGCACCGGATGGCACTCGCCGCAGTGCCCGTTCACCTGGACTGCTCCACAAGTGAACATCTCGAACAGGGAGTCGGTGTAACGGGCGCAGAGGCACTCCACGGTCCGGCCGGCGAGGGCTTCGAAGGCGCCGTACCTGCAGTGGCGCTTCTGGTGTCCCGTGAAGGCTGGTGGCCCCTGGCATCCGGACCGAGCGTTCAGGGCAGCGTCCACAGACCACCTGAGGTGAATGGCTTTTCGACCCTTGGTGAGCCTGGGAAGCGCGCCCATTCATGACGCGGCTCATCCCAGCGCCCGGCGAGGGGCCGATCATCCCTCTCGGGTGAGGTTCGGCGGACGCGCCGTGGGGGCCGGACGTGGCAGTTGCTCCAACCTCGGCATCGACAGCGCGTTTCGCCGGTGAAGCGGATGGCCCGGAAGCGGCAGGGCGGACACGGCCACTACCGTTGCGGTTCGTTTCGACGGGACCTGTTGTTCGCCTGATTGCGCAGGGTTGCAGGGAGGACCCCGAGGGGCTTCATCACCCCATTTTCTGGAGAGCGAGAATGCGACTTGGGGCTAAGAGCGTAACAGGGGGAGCGCCCTCGAGGAGGCGGCATGTTTTCGAGCATCGCACTGGCGCTCGTATTGGGCGGAGCGGCGGCCGACCCGGCTCCACCACCGGGGGAAGGTGCGCGGGTGTTGACGAGCTCGCCGCCCTACTGTGTCGGCGACTACGCCGACGATTTCGCCGCACTCTCACAGAGGGCTCGCGAATTTGATCAGGCCCAGCCACCCTACACGTACTGCATCCGGGCAACGGCTGTGTACGAGTGCCCCTCCTACGCGGCGGACGGATCGCTCAGGCGCGCGCGGAAGAAGGTCGTTGCCCACGGGACCGGCTTCGGGCTCCGCCAGCAAGCCGGCGAAACGCTGATCGTCACGAACGAGCACGTCGCGGATTGGCCGGCCGTAACCGATGCGGAACACACCGTCGACGAAGTGCCCACGGGATGCAAGCGCGTCTCGGATTCGCTCCGGATCGTGGAGGACGAGAGCGACGCCTACGAGCCTGACGACGTGCCGCTTTCCCGGGTGGTCGTCGACCCGCAGCTCGACATCGCGGTGCTGCGGGCGAAGGGGAATCTGGCCGTCATGCCGTGGAGGCTCGGACGGAGTGCGGCGTTACACGAGCGCAACGTCGTCGAGATCCCGGGCTTTCCGCTCGGGGTGCTGCGCGCCAACAACGCCGGCAAGGTGGTATCTGCCTACGATCACGACGACCAGCGTGACTGGGACCACGACGATTTCGTGGTGGACGCCCTGTTGTCCCCGGGCAACTCGGGCTCGCCCGTGTTTGCCATTTCCTGCCGCACCGGCGAGTTCGAACTGGTGGGCGTCTATCACGCGGGCTACGAGGGCGGCAGCGCGCTCAACGTGGTGGTGGGGGTGGATCAATTGCGCGACCTGTTTTCGACCCTGAGGCGTGGCCCTCGCGCTCACCCCGACGTGACCCTCGACGCGAAGGACCGCGCCCGCTTGTCCGAGCGTGCGCGCGAGCCGGACGGGTCTTACTTCCCCTTCGGGAACTTGGTTGCGGGCGTGCACGCAAGATCTGACGGTGCCCTCCTCTACGAACTCAAGGGGCACGACTTCCCAGTGCGCACGAGTCCGGTGCTGGTCCTCGAGGACCTGCCTGCCCAGGGCCCGGGCTTCGGCGTCGAGGGGAGAATCTGGGCCGGCAACCGGCAAGGCCTGCGCGAGGTGGACCGCAGCACCCTCGACGCCGAGACCCTGGCGCAGCTGGCGAGGCTACTCGACGGGCTGCGCCGCGGGGCTCTCCTCTCGGGAGATTTCGGCCGCGCCGCACGCAACGCCATGAGCTCGCGCGAGGCTTTTCAGGAATCGTCGCGCCTCGAGCGCGCCTTGCGGCGCAGCACGGCGAGCCGCCAGGACCAGGCACTCGCCGCGGTCGAGTTGTCGGAGCGCCTGTGCCCGGATTCCTCCGAGGCACCCCAATCGCTCGTCGATGCCTTGGCCATCCCGTCAGCGGCCCCGAATATGGCCGCCCACGTGCAGCCGCCGGAACCGAATTCCGAGCGACCAGCGCAGGACCGGGGCGGCTCGAAGGTCTCCCTCTTGCCGTCCGCATCCACCACCACCCCGTAGCTTCGAGCGGGGAGGCCTTCGCCGTCTTAACTTCATGTAAATGCCATGCCAGTGGGGCCAGGGACCAACCGATCGATCGGAAGGGGTCTTCGAGACCGAGTGCCTCCTCTTTGAAGGCTCGCTCGGCGAGCCGGGCGCTATCCTTCCCGCCTCGAAGCTCGGGCTTGTCGCGCGCTTGGGTCAAACTTCCTCTGGCGAGAAGGCTTGCGTCCGCGGGCGAGGGTCAGATCCTGGTCGGGTCGCGCTGAAATGAGGCGGCGCCTCGCTGGTTAGTAGAGCATGAGCGGTGACACCCCGGTGGTGGTCGTGATCGTTCGCCCGACCACCGCGGCGAAGAAGTCGCGTCAGGTCCTGCGCTGGCTGCGCTGTTTTCTTCCTGCAGCCTTGCTCGTCCTCTCGGAGGCACCGTTGACCACGGTGAGCGGGGCGGACCGCGTCATCACCATCGACGCCGACAGCATCGAGTCGGGACCGCTGTCGGTCGCCGACGCACTCACCCGCGATCGCGCAACCGGAAAGGTGGTTGCGACAAGGTAGGGAGTCCAGCTCCGCGCTCGCTCTCTCATCCACCGAGGGAGAGTTTGCGCTCGAGGCTCTTCTCCGCCGCCACCGATGGACGGCCATTAGGGCGCGGAGGCGCGCGCCCGCGCCTTCCGCCCAGGCAGCCAAGAATGGTGATATAGGAGGTGGATGTCCACGAGGCCCACCTCTGGACCGGTGCTCGTTCCACCGTCCGAGCCCTCCCGGCCCAGCGCGCCGGGGGTTGTGCAGACTCCCTCCCTCCCGCCCACCCCGAGCCGCAGAGATCCCCTGGGCGGGCGGTTCGCCCGCTGGGCGGGAACGCTCCTCGTCGTACCCACCGCAGCGGCCCTCTTGGCCCTGGAGGCAGTCGGCCTGAGAATTCCCAACCCGGTCCTAATCCTGGCTGTCGCCATCGTCCTCGCGGCCTACCTGGGCGGCGTGGTGTCGGGGCTCCTGAGCGTGGCGGTGAGCTTCGCCTACACCCTCGTCACGTGGTCGCTACCGGGCCAGCTATTTCACTATTCGTCAGGGGACGTGCGGCGCCTCGTCGTGCAAGCCGTCACCATGCCCACGATGGCAATCCTGGTGGGCGTCCTCCACGCGCGGAGCGAACGCCGGCTCCGGCAGCTGGCCGATTCCCTGGCCCAGGTGAAGCAGCTCGAAGGGCTCATCCCCATCTGCATGTATTGCAAGAAGATCCGCAAGGATGGCGGCTACTGGGAACGCATCGAAGCCTATCTGGGCGCACGCTCCAAGGCGACGTTCACGCATGGCATCTGCCCAGATTGCGAGGGCAAGTTGACCTGTTGAAGTACTTCTGTGCCCGGATCCGGCCACCACCATACCCCGCCGAGTCCAACCGCCAGCGAGGGATAGGCCGCTTGGCGGCGGCAGCGGCGATGCCGTCCCCACCTGACGATGGCTTGTTCGCCCGAGGCGTGTGCGGCGGGGCGTCTCCGGCTTGGGCTGGCGCCGAGCGCCTGCAGGCGGGATCGTCGCCGCCCTCATGGCCGCGCCGCCCGGGCGCACGCACGCTCGTGTAGCGAGCGGATGATCGCGTCCCCCAAAGCTCATGAGGGCCAATCGGGCGAGTGGCCCGGCTTTCAGACCCACGCCTCCAGGGCCTTTCACGGGGCGTGCTAATGATGCCCCTTGAACTTGCCGGCGACGATCCTCATTCTCGAGGAGATTACGGTTCGCGCGAGGAGCGCTCTCTTCTCGTCAAGGCGGCGAGTACGGGGCATTGCGTGCGCGCAGACCGCGCGAAGCTGGGACAGAGCGACCGGGCGGACGCGGCATCCTTATTCGGTACCGGTGTCGGCCGGGCACCTGCCCCTCGAGGAGAACAAGATGAAGATGAGGTATGTATTGGCCTTTAGCGTCGTGTCCCTGCTGTGGGCGACACCCCGCGTTTTCGCGCTGCCGTCGCCGGCGCCGACGCAGACGAGATCCCTCACCGGCAAGATCGCTTTGCTCCTGCCCGAGAGCAAGACCACACGTTACGAGACAGCCGACCGGCCGGATTTCGAGTCGGAGATGAAGGAGCTCGCACCCAACGTTCAGATCATCTACAGCAATGCGAACCAAGACGCGAACCAACAGTTGTCGCAAGCCGAGGCGGCGCTCACCAATGGAGCCCAAGTGCTGGTACTCGATCCGGTCGACTCCGCCGGGGCTGCCGCCATCGCAGACAAGGCGCACGCGCAGGGAGTCCCGGTCATCGCCTACGACCGGCTCATCTTGAAGTCCAAAGGTGTGAGCGCCTACATCTCCTTTGACAACGTTCGCGTGGGCGAGCTCCAGGCGAAGAGCCTGGTCGATCGCCTGCACAGCCTGGGGGTCGCGAAGCCGACCATCGTGATGATCAATGGGTCGCCGACCGACAACAATGCGCGTCTGTTCAAGCAGGGGGCGCACAGCGTATTCGACCCCCTGGTCAAAGCCGGGAAACTGACCATCGCCAAAGAGTACGACACTCCCGACTGGAGCCCGGACCAAGCGCAAAACGAGATGCAGCAAGCCTTGACGGCGCTGGGCGGCAAGGTGGACGGCGTCTACTGCGCAAACGATGGAACCGCGAGCGGGGCCATCGCCGCCATGAAAGCCGCGGGCCTGGGTCCGCTGCCCCCCGTGACCGGACAGGATGCCGAGTTGGCCGCCGTGCAGCGCATCCTCCGGGGCGAGCAGTACGTGACGGTCTATAAACCCATCAAGCCCGAGGCCTATGACGCGGCCCGCATCGCGGTGGCGCTGCTCGACAAGGCGCCCGTACCACGGGATCTCACCAAGGGACGCACCCTGAACAATGGTGCGGAGGAGGTGCCTTCGGTCCTCCTCACTCCCATTCCCGTGACCAAGAACAACGTGCGCGAGACGGTGGTGAAGGACGGCTTCTGGTCGGCGGACCAGCTTGGCCTTCCCCGGGTGGGCATGAAGTAGCGCGCGCCGAGGCCTCCCATGTCTGAACCTCCGCGGCGTCCCCTGCTCGAGCTGCGCGGAATCAGCAAGCGCTTCGGGGCCGTGCAGGCGCTCTCGGAAGTGGACTTCGAGGTCTACCCGGCCGAGGTAGTCGGCCTGGTCGGGGACAACGGGGCGGGTAAGTCGACGCTCGTGAAGATCATCGCCTGCGCCTACCGGCCGGACTCGGGGAGGTATCTCTTCGAGGGCCGCACGGTGGAGGCCGCCACGCCAGGGGAAGCAGCGGACCTCGGAATCCAGACGGTCTATCAGGACCTCGCGCTCTGCGAGAACCTGGACGTGGTCGCGAACCTCTACCTGGGCCGGGAAGGCACGCGCCGGTGGGGCCCGGTCGGGACGCGCTTCCTCGACGAAGTCGGCATGGAGAAGAAGGCGTCCGACTTCGTGAACGAGCTGCACGTGAGGATCCCTTCTCTCCGCTCCACGGTGGCCTCGCTCTCGGGGGGCCAACGCCAGTCCATCGCCGTCGCGCGCGCGGTGATGTTCAATTCCAAGATCGTCCTCCTCGACGAGCCCACCGCGGCGCTCGGCGTCGAGCAGACACGTCAAGTGAAGGATCTCATCCTGCGGCTGCGCGAGAAGGGCCTGGGCGTGGTCGTGATCAGCCACAACCTGGCCGACGTGTTCGAGGTCACCGATCGGATTGTGGTCCTTCGGCTGGGGAAGAGAGTGGCGACCTTCACGACGCGCGAGTCCGGGCAGCAGAAGGTGGTCGCCGCCATCACCGGGGCCGAGTTCGGCACAACCGAGGTGCGGCCCGGGAGGTCCAACCTCCTGGAGACCCTTCCCCCGTGAACCTCTCGTCCGTAAAGCGCCCCTGGTGGCACGCCGGGTCACCGGACTCGGCGAGGCCGGAAGTGGCTCTCCGCCTTGCCGGCTGGCTGCGCGCGCTCAGGGAGCGGCTCCGCCAGGGGGACATCGGAGTCGCCCCCGTCCTGCTGGCACTCCTCCTCATCGCCATCGTGTTCCAGTGGGCGAACCCCTACTTCCTGACCCCGCTCAATCTCACGAACCTCATGGTTCAGATCGCGAGCGTGGGGACCATCGCCACCGGCGTCGTCTTGGTCCTCCTCCTCGGCGAGATCGACCTTTCGATCGGCGCGGTGAGCGGCTTCTGCGCCGCGATCATGGCGGTACTGGCCGAGAAGCACGGCGTCCCCGGGATCGTCGCGGTCCTGGCCGCCGTGCTCGCCGGGTTGCTCATCGGGCTCTTCCAGGGATGGTGGGTCGCGCAGCTGCACGTTCCCTCCTTCGTGGTGACGTTGGCCGGCTATCTCGGATGGCAGGGGGCCCTCCTGTGGATCCTGGGCAGCACCGGGACCGTGAACCTCGGGGACCCTTTCATCGTTGGAATCGCCAACACGCGGCTTCCCCTGTGGGCAGGATGGCTTCTGGCCCTCGCGGTCGTGGTGGCGCTCTTGGCCCGAGGCCTCGCGACGTCCCTTCGCCGCGCAAGGAACGGGCTTTCGCCCCGACCCTGGATCTGGCGGACGGCGGCCTTTTCCTTGTTCTTGGTGGCCGCCACGTGGATGATGAGCGTCAATCGCAACCCGCGCCACGACCCGGTCATCGCCGGGGTGCCGACCGGTGTCGTTGTGCTCGTGTCGCTCATCCTGCTGTTCGACGTCCTCACCCGGCGGACCCGGTTCGGTCGCCACATCTTCGCGGTGGGAGGAGGGGCCGAAGCAGCGCGCCGAGCCGGGATCGGCGTCGAGCGCATTCGCATCGCAGTCTTCGCCCTCGCTTCCGCACTCGGCGCCCTGGGTGGCGTCTTGGCCGGCTCTCGGCTGTTCGCGGTCAACCAGTCCTCCGGCGGCGGCGATATCCTCCTCAATTCCATTGCCGCAGCCGTCATCGGCGGCACGAGCCTCTTCGGCGGCCGCGGAAACACCTGGTCGGCGCTCCTCGGCGCGCTCATCATCGGGTCCATTGCGAACGGCATGGACCTGCTCGCCTTCGCGTCGTCCGTCCGGTTCATGATCACCGGGGCGGTATTGCTCGTCGCGGTGACGCTCGATTCTTACGCCCGCCTGCGCCGTGCCCAGTTTGGGCGCTGAGAGCCGAAAGCGCCCTCTCACCGTCGCATGCTTCACCGGACGCCCGTCGGGCTCCTCGTTCCGCAAGTCGTCTTTTCGAGGAGCGGGCTGGCGAGAGCCCCAAGAAGGGAAAGCGCCCGCCGAGGAGAGCGGCCAGCGTAACCGGACGGTGCGATGGGCCGTAGACTTCCGCGGGGTCCGCGTCGAAACGGCCCCGCCCCTGTCGGGGTGGACCTGATACCAGAGGAGCCAGCCAATGAGGGCCCTGCCCGTATTCCTGGGCGTATTCGCGGCCGCCATCGTCGGGACTCGCGCCTTGAGCTCCTGGGGACGGTTCGCTACGAAGGAGAACGCGCCGATCGGCAATCCGAGTTGTGGCACGAATCCCGGCCACGTCGGATCCGGGACGCCGCTCGTCGCCTCGGGAAAGAACGAGCTGGCGGTGTTCGCGCAGGGTTGCTTTTGGGGAGTGGAGGAGCGCTTTCGCAAGATTCCGGGCGTCCTGGCGACAGCGGTTGGCTATACGGGCGGACATACCGCCCACCCCACCTACGAGGACGTCTGCACCGACCGCACAGGGCACGCCGAAGCGGTGCTCATCGAGTTCGACCCTAGCCGGGTAAGTTACGCGGACCTGCTCGCCTTCTTCTGGCGGACGCACGACCCGACGAGCGGTGATCGCCAAGGGCCCGATGTCGGGACCCAGTACCGTTCCGCCATTTTCACGTTTAGTCAGGAACAGTTGCGGACAGCGCTGGCGTCTCGCGACGAGGAGCAGCGCCATCTCGTCGATCCCATCACGACCGAGATCGCGCCGGCGGGGCCGTTCTGGGAAGCTGAGGCCTATCACCAGCAATGGGACGAGAAGCACGGCGCACTGTCCTGCCCCGTTCCCCACCACGCCCGAATCAAGTGACGGCGCGATTCATCCTCATCGGGTTTCCTTGAGCGCCGGATGTTGGCCGCCCGCGTGCGAGACCCTCGCCGCACGGGTCACCGTGGGCCGGGCGGCCTCCATCCGCGCCGAGGCACGCGAGGATGAGCGCGGTAGACCCGCGGTTCGAACGAACCGAGACAAAAACGCGGTGCGCGACTCGCGGGTACAAGTGTTCCTCGACCCGCCCGTGACCGTAACGCGCGCCGTGCAGCGGGCGTAGACGGGCGCGCACCACGAAGGACCTCGTACCAGCCCCGCTCGCGCGATCACCGGGTCCTCAAAGGAGCAGCCCATGAATCGTCACTTCGCCGTCACGCTCGTCGCTCTACCGTGCCTGGCACAGGCCGCCGAGCTCACCGTGAACCCCGACGCCGGCAACAACAGCTTCTCGGCGGTCTTCGACGCTGCGCTCGGCGAGCGTATCAATGCGGTGAGCTCCGCCGTCGGATGCGATGTGACCTACGACGAGAAATCCGGCCTGGCTTCCGGCCGCTGTTCGGTACCACTCGAATCCATCCGCGTCGACAACGACGACACCAAGAGCGACCACTTCCGGCAGTGGGCCACCAACAAGAAGTCGGATCCCAAGGATTGCAGGCTGGAGGCGACCTTCAAGAGCGTCAAGCTCGGCCCGCTCGCGCCCGAACAACCATTTCCATTCAGCACCGAGATCCCATTCACCGTCTGCGGGCGGCCCCGCGCGGACGGCGGCACGGAGAAGGTCACCGGTACCGCGCTCCTCTTCCCGCCGGGGGCGTACGGCGACAAGGAGACGATTCGCATCCGTGCCGAGGTATCGAACTTCGATCGCGATGCCTACCGGATCGGCCCCAAGTACACCGAGGGCTGGCTGGCTCGAGTCCAGACCCTGGCCAAGGTGGTGGCGGAGAAAGGAACCATCGACCTGTCCCTCTTCGCAAGGGTGAAGTGATGCGCGCAACGACGCAGCTGTAGTCAACGGAGGAAGCCGTACCGCAACGATACGAGGAAGGCAGTCCAAAACAGAAAGGAACCGTCATGATTCGTGAAACGATGAAGGGTGCCGTGTTGGCCGCCGTGGTGTGCTCCATGTTCGCCGCCGGGAAGGCGAAGGCCGACGATAAGATGTCCGACTCATCCAAGGCCGTCCAGTGTGCCGGTATCAATTCGTGCAAGGGCCAAGGCAGCTGCGCTGGCGCAGACAATTCCTGCAAGGCCCAGAACAGCTGCAAGGGCAAGGGCTGGGTCGAGACCAAGAGCGCCAAGGCATGCAAGGACAAGGGCGGCACCGTCGTCGCCAAGAGGTAGGACCCTCGACGCCTCACGGAGCCCGGGGCTGGCCAGGTGACCAGCCCCGGGATCACTTCATGGACACATCCCACCTACAACTCGGACATGGCGTTGGACTGCGAACGGTGCACTTCTCCCGGTACCTGGCGGAACGCCCACCCGTCGACTGGGTCGAGGCCGTCACCGAGAACTTCATGGCACGCGGCGGCCGACCCTTGGCGGTGCTGGAGAAGGTGCGCGGCGAGGTCCCGGTGGTCTTGCACGGCGTCTCCCTCTCGATCGGCTCGGTCGACCCGCTCTCCGAAGCCTACCTCGCGGACCTCGCTGAGCTGGTGCGCCGTATCGAGCCGGCGGCCGTCTCCGACCACTTGTGCTTCGGGTCGCATCGGGGCCACTACGTCCACGACCTTCTGCCCTTGCCGTACAACGAGGAGGCTCTCGCCCACGTCACCTCGCGCCTCCTACACGTCCAGGAACGTATGGGCCGACAGTTGTTCCTCGAGAATCCTTCGTCCTATGTGAGCTTCAAGGACTCGACCATGAGCGAGTGGGAGTTCCTCGCCGAGCTGTCACGCCGAACCGGGTGCGGAATCCTCCTCGACCTCAACAACATCTACGTGAGCGCTCGCAACTTCGGCTTTCACCCAGCGACCTACCTGGCCGGCATTCCCGTCGAGCGGGTCGGGTACTTCCACCTCGCCGGTCACAGCGACCGCGGAAAGTACCTGCTCGACACCCACGACGGGGCCGTCCCCGCCCCGGTCTGGGATCTCTACCGGCAGGCACTCCGCCGCTTTGGAGCGGTACCTACTCTGGTCGAGTGGGACGACCGCATCCCACCGCTCGAGGAGGTGGTCGCGGAAAGCCGTCGCGCCGCCGCCATTGAGGCGGAGGAACTCCGCCCTGCCCGGAGGCTTGCCTCGTGACGCTCGCCGAGACGCAGGCGCTCTTTTGCGAGGCCATCACCTCGGCCGAACCCCTAGCGAGGAGGCGGCTCGAAGCGTGCTTCGCCGGTACGGACGAGTTCCCCGCGACCGAGCGGGTGACCCTCTATGCCGAGATGTACGGGTGGCGCCTGGTCGATGCGCTCAGGGAAATCTATCCTCGCCTCGCTCGCTTCCTGGGTGACGGCGAGTTCGCAGCATTGGCCCAGGACTACCTCAAGCACCATCCGTCGACTCACCACGACATCGGACGGGCCGGACATGCCCTCCCCGGCTTTCTGCGCCGATTCCCCGATCCAGACCGGCCCGACCTCGCCGACCTCGCCGAGCTGGAGTGGACACGCCATACGGCCTTCTTCTCTGAGAACAGCGCCGCCGTGGGAGCCGACGCCTTCGCGAAGCTAGCGCCCGGCACCTTCGCACGAGCGAGGATCGCGTTCACTCCGGCGCTCCGGATCCTAGCGCTCCGCTACGCGGTGACGGGCTTGTGGCGCTGCATCGAAGATGGAGTGAAGCCGGAACCACCCGTTGAAGGCGCCTCGGCCGTGGCCGTCTGGCGGCGGGGATTTGAGGTGCTTCACGGCCCCATCTCGCTCGAGGAGGCCAAGGCCTTCTCCGAGGCCCTCGAGGGGAAGGACCTGGCCCAGATCTGCGCCTCCTTCGCGAAAACCCCGGAGCCTGCCGCAGCCGCTCACGCGGCGTTGTCGAGCTGGATCGAAGAGGGCTGGATCGCGGCCATCGTGGTGCCTTAGTATCTCGCCTGGTTCTGGTTTCTCCGCCGGTTCGTCACGTCCGAGTTGGCCGTGTCCTCCTTTCATGACCTCTTCGACGTGCCCCTAGGACAGGAATCGGTGGACGTTCACCATCGAGACCACGCGGGTGCTCTCCGGAATCACGGCTGTGAGCTTGGCGGGCTTCGCTCCCGCGCCGGCACCCTGCCAAAGGAAGCGACGACATGTTGAGGGTGTGTCTTGCAGGAGCGACCGGCTGGGCGGGCTCCGAGCTCGCGCGCGGGATCGCGACCGTTGATGACATCGAACTCGTGAGCGCGGTCTCGCGTACCCACGCGGGGAAAGCGCTGGGAGACGTGCTCGGCGAGGGTCGGCTCCGCGCTCCCGTCTTCGCCAGCGCGGGGGAGGCATTGACGGTGCCGTGCGACGTGCTCGTCGAGTACACGCGGGCCGACATCGCCAAGGAGAACATCCTCGCGGCGTTGCGGCAAGGGGCCCACGTCGTGGTGGGGGCCTCGGGCTTGACGGAGGAGGACTACGCGCACATCGATGCGTCGGCGCGCGAGCGAGCGCGCGGTGTCCTCGCCTGTGGGAATTTCGCACTCACAATGGTGCTGTTGCAAAAGTTCGCGGAGATCGCGGCGAGGTACGTCCCGAGCTGGGAGGTCATCGACTATGCGTATGAGGGCAAGCCCGATGCTCCGAGCGGCACTGCCCGAGAGCTCGCCGTGCGCTTGGGGCACGTGCGCCAGCCCGCGTCGAAGATCCCCGTGGAACAGACCCTTGGTCTGCGGGAGGCTCGGGGCGCATGCCTTTCGGGTACCCTGGTTCATTCGGTACGCCTGCCGGGATTCGTGATCGGAGCGGAGGTGATCTTCGGCATGCCAGACCAGACGCTGTCGCTGCGTCACATGGCAGGCAGCAGCGCGCGCCCCTACGTGGATGGGGCGCTACTGGCCATCCGCAAGGTGTCGCATCTCGTCGGGGTCCATCGCGGTCTCGACGCAGTGCTCGATCTATAACGGCTTCCCAACGGTGGGTAGACCTGCGCAGCCCTTACCCATTTCGCGGCCGGCAGTGCCTATGACCTCACTTTCTTAAGGGAAGGCGGTCCTAGCCAGCAGAGTGGGCACACGGCCCAAAGCACGAGATCCTCTAATCACCCCCTGGTCCGGCAATCGACTCAGCAGGCCAGAGGTTCACCAGGGGAGCGGCACGCCTTTGTAGAGGCAGGGATGAGCTCAATGGGGACGCCGAGCACGCCCCTCAGTCGTCCCACCATACGAGTCCGAGCTCGCGCACGAGGTCGTTAGTCGTGACTCGCCTCGCGTAGACCTCGGCATCGAGCGCTCCCGAACCTGTCGGCGCGTGATGGACGAGCACAACTCGGTAGTCGGCTGAGCTGCCCTTCTCGTCGCCTTGAAGGCGGATGATCTCGCCCGCGCAGGGCACGCGTGAAAGTTCGATCACCGAGTGGGTATCGCTCTCTCCCCGGAATCTCTTCTCGGGTGGTGGAGACACCTTGATGCGAACGGTTGCCATGTCCCTGTCTTGAGTCTGTTAAGGCTTCGTCGATAATCATAGTCTCACGGATGTCATGACATGAGAGGGTGTGTTCGACCAACAGGGTGGGGCCCCCACATCGATCCATCCCCTCTGCCTCGCTCCTTCCGGGACCGAATATCCCTTCCCACAACTTTGGTGCTAACGCAGCGTACGGCGCTCCGGGGAGGTTTACCTGAGGGATCAACCGGAAGTGGCACAACGCCATCTTTCCGGTGTCTGGCCACTTGCTCCTGCCGTCGAGCGGCCCCCAAGTGTCCCCACTGCCGGGCGGGTGAGCTTGCGAAAGGCGCCCGCCGTCTTGACGTCGATCGTGAGGGCTTCGCGGACAGCATCCTGGGCGTTCGGGTGGTGCGTGTGGGTTCCTCTATGGAAACCAATGTCAAGGGTGAGCTCGTCCCTGCACCCAAATTCCCGCGCTTGGCGTTGGGCGGATCGTTCGCATCCCCGGCTGCGGTCGATCGCGGGGGCACGCAAGCGGCC